>ERZ506964.5-NODE-5-length-132846-cov-19.052473_pt1 | contig 132846 bp, 131 predicted proteins | sample MGYA00512893_ERZ506964 | MGnify/ENA metagenome assembly ERZ506964 | reverse complement strand
CCATAAAATTCAGCTGTACCTTTATAATCATGATCATGATCTATACAGTATTGAACAATTTCCATTTTCTTTTCTTTGTTAACTTTTAAAGAATTCGCCATATAGAACTCCCATTCCGAATCGTAATCCTTACGTTCTTTATAAGTATTATACTTTTTTATTCAACGTAAGACAGTTCTATATACTGCAATTTGCCAAATAAAAATCCCACCTACATGCTTGCACATAGATGGGATAATAAAACCCTTATTCTTTGATTTCAAAACGATCAAATAAAGCTTTACGCGCTGCCTGATCAAACGGATTTTCTAAATGTGGAAGCTGATCCATCGTAAAATCTGGATTACGCTTCTTTAAAGCTTTGGTAATCACAAAATCCGCAACTAAGGGATTCTTTGGAAGTAAAGGACCATGTAAATAGGTTCCTAACATACGACCATCGTAATATCCTTCTAACCCGGCATCAAAGGCATTTCCATAGCCTTTACAAACTTTTCCTAAAGGATGATCAACATGTAGGGTTTGTCCTCCATGATTTTCAAAACCAACAATTTTGGTTTGTAGACCATCTAAGTTTGCATCAATAATAATATTTCCAATACAACGACTTCCCGCTTTACCAGTATCCGTATAGTAGGAATTAAAGCCCAATCCTTCCATTTTAGAACCATCAGCCGCAATATAATATTGACCAAATAATTGATAGCCACCACAAATCAATAAGAAGAACGTATGCGAATCTAAAGCTTTTTGAATATTCTCTTTTCTTGACAACAAATCTGGAATCAAACTCATCTGTTCTTTATCGGCTCCTCCACCAAGGAAAACCAAATCAAAATCGGATAAATCCGCACTTTGACCAATTCCACAAGTATTTAATTGAAAGTCAATATTGCGGTCCATACAGCGTTTTTTTAACGTTAAAATATTTCCTTTATCTCCATAAAGGTCCATGATATCGTGATACATCCAACATACTTTAAGTTCCATACTTACGCCTCCATCTCTTTCACAATCGCATTTCTAGAAGGCAATAATGCCGTATACGTCGCAACCACATAAGTCGTATCAATGTTTTCATTTGCGTGATGTACAGCCTCTTGTAAATCATTGATTACAGTAATTTTTCCTTTATATCCCCCATAATAGATTCGTAGAGCCATATCATTCGCACGTAAGCCTGTACAATATATTTCTTTAGTCTTTTCATCCATGATCTTTTCAAAGAAAGTATCGTAAATCCAAGAAACATCCGTTCCATCTTGTTCCCGATCATTTAGAACAATACAGATTTTCTTTTCATTATGATCTTTTTCAATGACTTTCATTACTTCATTGGCACCCGTAGGGTTTTTCACTAAATTTAAAATACAAGTATGCCCATCTTTTTCAAACTTTTCATTTCGTCCTTTTGGTTGTGGGGCATGCTGGAAGACTTCTTTAACAACCTCATTGGAAATAGAAAACGCTTTGGCAACCGTTAAGACAGCGGCACAATTATACATCGAATACATGCCCTCATAAGGGGAATGATAAACCGTACCCTCACAAGAAAAGTTTTCTTTATCTAAGTCAATATCTTTTAAACAAATTGATAATTCCGGTGTTTGAAAAGCGCACTTTGTACAATGAAAAGAACCAATATGTGAATATTGATAATAGTCATACGTTAACTTTGCTCCACAAACCGGACAGAACTTCCCTTCACTTGCCTCACTGGTATGTTTGACACTATATGTATTTTCTGCCATTCCAAAATAATACGGCTTAGCTTGTTTGGCTTTGGTTGCGAGTCGAACAACGTTTGGATCATTGCCATTTAGAATAAGTTTGCCCGAAAAATTTGGCAGAACCTTTTCAATTGATTCAATCAATTGTTCCATTTCTCGTGCACGATCTAATTGATCGCGGAAGAAATTATTCACAATTAAAGCCGAAACCGGAATAAAAGGTAAAATATGCCGAATATTTAATTCATCGACTTCTAGTACCACAACATCCGCTTTAACCTGTCCTGAAACCGAACAATGCGTCAATAAAGTCGTAGTAATTCCAGCTTTAAGATTATCCCCTTTCCGATTGGTAATAACCCGATAGCCAGCACGCATAAATAAATCAGCAACCATATTTGCCGTACTAGTTTTTCCATTCGTACCCGTTACAAGAATAACTGGTCCTGAAAAATGTAATTTCGATAAGATATTTGGATCAAGCTTCAAACCAATTGATCCCGGCATAGATCCTCCATGACCAATAAGATGAAGCATTTTTGAACTAAGTTTTGTAGAAAATATAGAAAAAGCTTTCATAGCTTATAAATCTCCTTTTGACTTCCATTATAGCATTGAATTGGGTCTTAAGACAAAGTATAATAAAGCATGTATGGAGGAAATCAAATGGCACAAAACGAATATTACCAATCCCCTTTAAGCCAACGTTATGCTTCAAAGGAAATGCAAGCTTTATTCTCAAACGATAAGAAATTTCGTACTTGGAGAAGACTATGGATTGCCCTTGCACAAACGGAAAAGGAACTCGGTTTAGACATTACCCAGGAACAAATCGACGAATTAATCGCACACAAAGATGACATCAATTACGATGTAGCGAAAGAAAGAGAAAAAATCGTTCGCCACGACGTTATGAGTCACGTCTATGCCTATGGCGTACAATGTCCTAAAGCAAAAGGAATCATTCATTTAGGTGCTACATCTTGTTATGTAGGCGACAATACGGATTTAATCATTATGCATGAAGCATTAGAATTACTCGAAAAGAAATGTATTAATGTTTTAGCACAACTAAAGAAATTCGCCTTAGAATATAAAGATATGCCTTGTTTAGCATTTACGCATTTCCAACCTGCCCAACCAACGACAGTCGGAAAACGTGCTTCTCTATGGGCACAAGACTTATATATGGATGTTTTAGAAATCCAACATTTACTCGACAATAAGAAATTGCTTGGATGTAAAGGAACAACTGGTACCCAGGCAAGCTTTATGGAACTTTTCAATAACGATACCGATAAAGTTAAAGAACTCGATAAAAAGATTTGCGAAAAGTTAGGGTATGATTCATACTTCCCTGTATCAGGTCAAACCTATACACGTAAATATGATACCCAAGTCATGTCTGTCTTAGTTGGCATTGCCCAAAGTGCCCACAAATTCTCAAACGATATTCGTTTATTACAACATATGAAAGAAGTTGAAGAACCATTCGAAAAAGGACAAATTGGTTCCTCTGCTATGGCTTATAAACGAAATCCAATGCGTTCTGAACGAATGGGAGCCCTCGCACGTTATGTGATTAGTGATTCATTAAACCCAGCTATTACAGCTAGTGCACAATGGTTTGAAAGAACACTCGATGACTCAGCTAATAAACGTATTAGTATTGCAGAAGCCTTTTTAGCAACCGATGGAATCCTTGATTTATATTTAAACATTACCGATGGTATGGTCGTTTATCCAAAAGTTGTTGAAGCAGATATCTTAAAAGAGTTACCATTCATGGCTACCGAAAACATTATGATGGATGCAGTTAAAGCTGGTGGTGACCGTCAAGAACTTCATGAACTCGTTCGCCAACATTCGATGGCAGCAGGAAAAGTCGTAAAAGAAGAAGGAAAGCCAAATGATTTGATTGAACGAATTGCCAATGATCCAAAATTCGGTTTAACAAAAGAAGAAATCGAAGCACATATGCAACCAATTCATTACGTTGGTCGTTCCGTTCAACAAACCGAAGAATTCTTTAGAGATTATATTGATCCAATTCTAGCCAAACATAAAGATGAATTAGGTATCGAAGCCGAAATCAATGTATAAGAAAAAGGTGTCAACACTATGTTGGCACCATCTTTATTTTGTGCGGACCATTTTAATGGACCGCAATTTTTTATATTCTTTGTAGTAATCAGGAAACCAGAAAAGAACTTCCTGATAAAATCTCGAAGAATGATTGGGAAATTTCAAATGACATAGTTCATGTACAATCACCGCATCAATCATACGCGGTGAACAAAGCGCCAAATATCCATTCAAACGAATCTCTCGAGTATCTCTACGACAACTTCCCCACTTTGATTTATAAAAACCAAATTTTAAAGAAAGCGAATCCTGTCCCATCTTTGTTGACCAATAGACAAAACGTTCTACGATAAAATCTTGTGCATAAGCCAATAAAAAAGCTTTCCACTTTTTTTCATCTCGGCAGAAATAACAAGAATCATCCATCGTAAAACAGCTATCCGCTTCCTTTAGAACATAAGTTTGGCCTAATAAAGAAATAGTTTGGCCTGCTTGTAAAATACTAGCCGCATCCTTTTTTAATTGTTTTGCGATCCAGGCTTGGTTTTTTTTGACAAATGCTTCGACTTCCACTCTAGAAACAGAATAAGGTGTGGAAACAATAACCACACCATTCGAAACTTTAAGAATCATTCTTTTATTACGACTACTTTTCTTCCACAGTACTTGCATGAGCTTCTAAATCAGCCAATAATTGACCCGCAATATCATCCATATATGCAAGAGTTTGTTCTCTTTGGGCTAAAGAATAATTTTCAAAACCATTCACATCACGAATCAAATCAACCATAGGTAAAGTACCATAGATTTTACATCCACTCTCTTGTTTAAATGTATCTAAGTCTTCTTGTTTATAAAATTCAATCTTTTCCTTACAATTTGGACATTGTAAATAAGCCATATTTTCAATTACACCAAAGACATCTACATCCATCTTTTCACACATACGGATGGCTTTTTCCACAATCATAGAAACCATTGGTTGTGGTGTAGAAACCATAACCACACCAGATACTGGTAAAGATTGTAAAGCCGTTAAAGCTACATCTCCCGTACCAGGAGGCATATCAATCAATAAAACATCTAAATCCGACCAACAAACATCGGTATAGAACTGTTTTACGACATTTCCTACGATTGGTCCACGCCAAATAACCGGATCACTTTCATTTTCCATCATGAAGTTTAAAGACATTAATTTAACGCCTTCTACTTCAATAGGAATAATTTCATTATCCTTGTTTCCATAGGCTTGTTCTTTCTCTACACCCATTAAACGCGGAATACTAGGACCAGTAATATCCGCATCCATGATACCAACTTTCAAGCCTTTTTTGGCAAGTGCCTTGGCAAGTAAAACAGTCATACTTGACTTACCAACGCCACCTTTACCACTCATAACCGCAACGACATTTTTTATAGAATTATTTGGATTGGAAACGACACCACAACTAGATGCATCTTTTCCACATTTTCCTGCACTAGGACATCCTTCACATGACATACTTATTTATCCTCCTTTTTGCCTTTCCAGTCGAAAAACTGATCGTAGGCCGATTTTAAGCGTTCGTTTTGAATATGTGTATAGATTTGTGTCGTTTGAATATCACTATGCCCTAAGAGCTCTTGCACAACACGCAAATCTGCTTGTCCATCTAAAAGATGCGTCGCAAAACTGTGACGAAAACTATGTGCTGAAATCCTGGGATCTAAACCACAAGCTTCTACATGTTTTTTGATGAACGTATGAACATATTGTCGGGTACAAACATGACCCAAATGATTGATAAAGAAATTAGGACTATGATTCACATCCCATTCATTCCGAACCGTATTCAAATACACTTCCATTTGTGCAATACAAGGATCAGCAATCGGAATCAAACGTTCTTTATCTCCTTTGCCATATACCTTTACTATTTTATTAGAAAGATGCACCTGATTCAACTCTAAAGTGCAACATTCGCTGACCCGCAATCCACAAGAATATAAAGTCATTAAAATCGTCTTTTGGTAAATACCTGTTTGGGAATCATCAAAAGAATCAAATAGGATGCGCATATCTTCTTTCGAACAATAAATCGGTAATTTCTTCTCTTTCGAAAAACTATGTAAATAGCGTGAAGGATTCGAAATATTCGGATGGTTTAAAGATGTATATTTATGAAAGGAACGAATCGTTGAAAGAATTTGATTGGTACTTTCTGAACTATGATTTTGATGAAACGCCTGTAAGAATTCATCCAAATAAGGAACCGTAATCACATCTACTTCTTTCAGTCCTTTGCTTTCCATAAAAGCTTGATAAACAGCCAAATTGTGTTGATAGGCATGAATCGTTTTAACACTGCGATGTTGAACGACTTGAATATAAATCAAGTAATCACTAATAGCTTCTTGAAAATTCATACTGGACCTCTAAATCATTAAAGCTTCCTTACAAAAACAGTCACAATTGGATTCTTTGATAGCTTCAATCAAAACCGATTTAGCTTGTTTATCCCGTGAATCATATGCAATTTGAAACGTTTTGACATGAAAATGATTCTTTAATAAATAGGTAAAGATATCATTTAAACGATGAATCCGATGCACCATATAAAAGCGCCCATTGCTCTTCAATAAACGATTGGCATGAAATGCCAGTTCCTCTAACGTTAAATTTTCTTCAATCCGCCCCAATTGACGATACGAGAGTTCGGTATTGGGATTTGTAGCCTTTTTAGAAAAATACGGTGGATTACAAACAATGACATCCACAGGATCAATCTGTAATTCCTGTACTCGTGAATGAATAATTCTAGTAGGATGGTGAAAAAAAGTATCCGCATTCTTTTGTGCCACTAAACAAGCCGGTTCTAATACTTCTACACCAATTAATTCTTTAACCGGATATTGATCTGCTGCTAATAAAAGAGCACCGTTATTGGTTCCAATATCCAGCACTCTCTCATTCTTTTTTACCTGCATAAATTGCGCTAAAAGCTTCGTATCCGTATTGAAATGAAAATGATCTTTATGTTGGTATAAAACCATTGATTCGTCTAATAGATAATTCTTCTCTAAATCACTCATCCAAATCCTCCTTCAACAAATCACTTGCTTTTATCAAATGAATTCCATCGATTTTATGATTTAATTCCTTTAAGATCATCGAAGTAGAATCCAAAGGCTTTTCAAATAAAGTAGGTTGTTCGATAATCTCGGAAGCATTTTTTAAAGAACCTACATGAATCGTTATATGCCGATAGCCATGATCTTCGATATAGTTCTGTTCAATAATTCCCTGCAAAGCCTCATATAGATACGCAAATTCATTCGTGTATTCTTTTAAAGATTGACTTCGCACAATATTATGAAAATCTAAATCACGTAAAGTTAAAGAGACCAATTTCCCTTTATAATTCTTTCGTTTCATCTTTTCAGATAATTCTAAAGTTAATAAGCGAACACAAGATAGAATTTCATCCATCGAATATAAATCATTTTCATACGTTTTCCCTAGAGAAATCGATTGCCGGGTATTCGAATAAGAGAGTCGATTGGTACTCTTCCCTCTAGCCTTTAACAACAAGCTATATCCACTTCGACCCAAAATTGATAAAACCGTATTTTCATTTTCTTCACTGGCAAAATCACCAATCGTCATAATGCCCTGCTTTTTTAATTTAGGTACCGTTTTTTTACCAATACCAACCATATCTTCAATCGGTAAAGGCCACAGTTTAGTGGATAATTCCACTTTTCTAAGAATCGTAATTCCATTTGGTTTACGCATATCACTAGCCATCTTCGCTAAAAACTTAGTTGGTGCTACGCCAATCGAAACATGCAAGCCGGTTTCTTTATATACCCCATTTTGAATTTGGAAAGCTAAATCCATAGGCCGCTTATACGCTTTGATAATTTCTGTTACATCCATGTAACATTCATCAATACTTGCTGGTTCAATCTGATTGGTATATTGATATAGATAATGGAAAAACTTCGCACTTAACTCACGATAATACGCAAAGTCTGGTTGAACCAGTTCTAAGTCCGGACAAAGCCGTAAGGCCTCATAAACTGGCATGGCACTATGAACCCCATAGTCTCTAGCTTCATAGCTGGCGGTAGATAAAACCCCATGGCGACTCACTGAACCAATCGCAATTGGCCTACCGGCAAGCGATGGTTTCTTTAAGATTTCTGCTGAGGCAAAAAAGGCATTGATATCAATATGAAAGAGTACTCTAGCCATGGATTGCACGATCCTTTAATTCTTGCGCAGCCTGCAAAGAAGCCTGATTCACTTGCCCACTTGACATTACAGCTAATTCTTCCAAGGTCGCTTTCTCATTAAGTAGATGAATAGAAGTCTGGGTACTACCATCTTCACTCGTTTTTTGCACACAATAATGCCTGTCGCCGAAACAAGCAACACTGGCTAAATGCGTGATACATAAAACTTGATAATGTTGCGCTAAAGTATGCATCTTATGCCCCATCGCAAAAGCAACTTTACCACTAACACCTGTATCAATTTCATCAAAGATGATGGTATCCACCCCTTGTTGGGCTTGGAAGACAACCTTTAAAGCTAACATCAAACGCGATAGCTCTCCACCAGAAGCTGAATCTTTTAAAGGGACCAAAGGTTGTCCTGGATTCATAGAAATTAAAAATTCTATGGCATCTTTACCATCTTTACTCGCTTCTTTTTCCTGAGATGAAATATGAAAATCTGCGTGTTCCAACATTAAATCATGACAATGTTGATTCACTTGTTGTTCTACCGAGCTAAAAATCGCTTTACGTTTTTGTGAAAGTTCTTCAGCTAGTTGATCATACGCTTTTCTAGCCTTAGATAGATTTGTTTCCATTTCCGCTAGAATATGTTCACGCGAAAGAAAGCGTTCAATTTTCTTTTCAAGATTAGCTTTTGCTTCCATCAGTGAAGAAAAGGAACCACCATAGCGCTTATACATCGCTTTGATTGTATAAATGCGAGATTCCATCTCATCTATCGATTCACTTGATTGATCAAATTGATTCAATTGTTCTTGAAGATTCTCTTTTATTTCATCAAAACGATAATAGATATCCATCAATTGATTGGCAATTTCTGAAGTAGAATTCGTTTTACTTAATTCTTTAGATAAGTCATAACAAGTATCCATCAATCCATTTTCTTTATTCAATTGATAAATGGATTGGGAATAAAGTTCCGTATTCTTTTCCATTTCGGCACAGATTTTTACTTTTTCTTGTAAAGACTCTAATTCGCCTTCTTGAATATTTAATTCATCAATACGATTCAATTGCGCGGTTAAATAATCCAGTTCATCATCAGATAAGGATTCATTTTTACATGTATGATATTCTTTTTCGATAGCCTTTAATGTTATGTATTGCTGAGCCACTTCTTCCCTTAAATCTTTAGTCTGGGCAAGAGCGTCTAATAAATCTAATTGAACCGACGGCTGCATTAATTGATAGGTATCCATTTGCGAATGCATATCAATCATATAAGAAACTAATTCACGCACAAAAGAAAGAGTTGTTATCTGTTGGTTGATGCGAATCGTACTTTTTTGATTAGCTTGAACCGTACGCGTAATAAGAATAGAATCTTCTACTTCAAAGCCATTTTCTTCCAACATTTGAGAAATTTTCGGACTTGATGTCGAACATACCATTTGCAGAATCGCTTTATCTTTCCCTTTGCGAACAATATTGCCATTAATCCGCTTACCACTGAGATATCCAATTGCATCAATTAATAGCGATTTCCCTGCCCCTGTTTCACCAGTAATGACATGCATTCCATGGGTAAAATCAACTAGGGCATAATCAAATAATATGTAATCTTTAACCATCAGTTGTTCGATCATGAAATTTCTCACTTTCTAGCATATAGCACAAATTCTTGGTTACCATGACGTCCTTGTATGGGACTAGGCATCCAGTCAACTTTCGGATAATGAACCAATAAATATTGAACATATTGATCCACAATTTTTTTCGCCAGTTTTTTATCTTTTAAAATGCCTTGTTTATTTAAAAAGGAAGGACCACATTCAAATTGCGGCTTAATTAGAATAACCATCGAATCAATCGTTAAAACTTCAAAGACACGGTCTAAAATCGTTTTGGCTTGAATAAAGCTTACATCCATACAAAGAAAATCAATCTTTGTATCAAACCAGTCTGCTTCCATATAGCGAGCATTTCGCCCTTCCATTTTGATAACACGACTATCTTGGTCTAGTCGTTTAGCAAGTTGTAAATGTCCTACATCAAGTGCATAGACTTTTTTGGCCCCATGTTGTAAACAAACATCGGTAAAACCACCAGTGCTCGCCCCTACATCTAAAACCGTTTTTTCTTTTAAGTTGATTGCATAGCTTTCTACCGCACCTAATAACTTATAAGCCGCTCTAGAAACATAAGGGTCATCCTGTACAATCTCCACTCTATCTTCCGGTTCTAAAAGTGTACTGGCTTTTTTTATCACAACACCATTAACCTTAACATTCCCTTTTTTTATTAAATCTTGTGCTTTGGTACGAGACTCACACAAAGAACTACAATATTTATCTAATCTAGTCTGCATCACTCAAGATATCCTCAAGAAAACTCTCTATCGAAATATGTTCACAAATTCGCAAAGTCCGCACCGATCCCTGACCAACAAAATGGTCATCAATACCTAAAACAGAACAATGCGATAATTCCGCTTCAATGGCCCTGGCTAAAGAACCCCTGCGGTCGGTTTCACAAATATGAATCGGTAGATGCAAGGCAAACAATTCGCGTAAAATCTTTGTATCGATTGGTTTAAAGAAACGTGCGTTGACAATGATCATCTCTAAATTATTTTCTTTTGCCTTTGCCAGTAAGCGATCAACTGTATCACCATAACAGAATACAATCGACTTTGGCTGCATGCCAATTTGGAACTGGGACCAAGATCCAAGTTCAATTATATTTGCCTCACTCTCTAAATCAAAAGAAGTACTTTGATTTGGATAACGCAAGACAAATGGCTGATTAGATTGAAAAGCTGTATAGAATAAATCCTTAAATTCCTTAGCATCTTTCGCAGTTGCCAAAACTAAATTAGGAATTGTCTCTAGATGTAGCAAATCATCGATTCCATGGAAGATGGAACCTGCCTGCCCATTTAAACCAATATCCGAAATACCTAAAACAATAGGCAAGTTCATATAAGCCAGATTGGCTTGAATGGCATCTAAGCTCTTTAAAATATAAGCACTTGGCATCGCAACAAAAGGATGATAGCCCTCAGCAGCTAAGCCACACGCAAAACTTATGCAATGCTGGTCCGAGCAAGGAAAGATAAAAGTCCGCTTTGGATAACAATGCGCAAAGTGTTTAAAACTCGATTGTTTAGAACTAATTACGACCAGCTTCCCATCATCTTTTGCCTGTTCAATTAAAAGCATTTCAACATATTCAGACCAAGTAATTTGCGACTTAGGTAATAAGAACAGTGGTTTACCAGTCTCTTTGTTAAAAGGAACAAGGGGATTCCAATCTGCTTGTTGATCCGCAAAGCGTGAACCATAACCTTTTTGCGTATGAAGGTGAACGACAACCGGTCCTTCGCATTCTTTGGCATGTTGGAAGGCAGCTATTAAATCTTCTAAATTATGTCCATCAATCGGACCAATTGTATGAAAATTCAAAACATCAAATAAAGACTGTTTGGAGACCGATTCTTTAATTGAATCTTTTACCGAACCAAACGTATGCAAAACCGATTTACCTAAACGATTCGAAGCCAGACTGGACTTCATTCCATTACCTGCTTGACGGAACAATTTTGTCGAACGTAAATTAGAGAGCGCTTGTTGTAAATGATGATTCTGTGCATCAGAGTATTGATTATCATTATAAATCAAAATAACTTTCTGTTTCCTTTCTCCAATGCGCTCTAAGGCTTCTAAACTTGCACCTGCATGAAGAGCTTCATCGCCAATCACACAAAGAACTTGATACGTTTCATTCGATAAATCTCTAGCACTAGCTAGACCACTGGCAATCGAAAGAGACTGTCCTGCATGCGTAGCTTTCCAAGTATCAAAACGACTCGTATGCGGATCACAATAAGGATCAAGGCCTTCAAAACGATTTAATGTCGCAAAACGCGTTGACAGTCCCGTAAGGATTTTATGCGTTAAACACTGATATCCTACATCAAATAAAACACGATCTTGTGGCACATGAAAAACGTAATGCATCGCAACCGTTGCATCTACAATACTTAAATTACTTGCCAATTGGCCTCCCGTTTTCGAAAGTGAATCGATTAAAAAATAACGAATGTCATCACAAAGTTCTTTGAGTTGATCCAATGATAAATATTGAATCTGTTCCGGAGACTCAAGGTCGTATAAACGCATAATTATCCCTCTTTTCAATACGTACGATAAACCATAAAACGAATCAGCGATTTGAGATACGAAGTATCTTCTTGGAAATATTGTAACTCGGATTGAATTTCCTTTTCAAAACGAACGACTTCAGCTTTAGCCTTTTCTAAACCCAATAGAGAAACAAAGGTTTGTTTATGATTTTCTTGATCACTCGTTGATTTACCCAGAGCTTGACTGGATTGTGTTTGATCTAAAATATCATCTTGAATTTGAAATTGAATCCCTAAATCATAGCCAATCTTTTCCCAATGAGGATAATCTTTTTCTTTATCCGCAAGAGTTGCACCACACAATAAAGGAAGCGTTAAAAGCTTAGCTGTCTTATAAGCATCAATCGCAAAGACTTTATCAATCGTCATAGCAGTATCATCTTCTGCCAACAAATCTAATTCCTGGCCATAGACCATGCCATAAACACCCGCATAATCACTTAATAAGTGAACCAATTGCACTTTTTGATCACTTGAAGCATCACTCTCCAAAACGACATCAAAAGCACGCGTTAGAAGACCATCTCCTGCTAAAATCGCAAAAGCTTCCCCATATGCCTTATGGCAGCTTGGTTTTCCACGCCGTAAGTCATCATCATCCATAGCAGGCAAATCATCATGAATCAAAGAGTAAGTATGAATCATTTCAATAGCTGCTGCACAAGGAAAACCAACTTTTGGATCAAGACCATACGCCATCAAAGTCGCAAACAAGAGTTGCGGACGAATTCGCTTTCCTCCTTGCAACAAAGAATATGCCATCGCATCTTTTACTTTGGAATTATGACCTTGCGTAACTTTTTCCTTTAAGTATGTTTCAAATTCATTCAGCAGTTCCATCTTGTGCCTCCTGATGCGTAATCGCCTCAATTTTTGTTTCAAATTCTTTTAATTGTTTTTCACATTGTGTAGAAAGCTTTAAACCTTCCGTAAATAAGTCCATCGCTTCTTCTAAATCTAAATCATTGGAAGAAAGTTTTGTCACAATTTCATCTAAGCGCGTCATCGCTTCTTGAAATTTTAATTTCTTATTTGGCATCTTTCATCCTCCTTTTATCTATAACTTTAGATTCAATCGTTCCATCCCCCACTTGGGTATATAGAATCATATCTTTCGAAACCCCATCAATCGAACGCACTAAAGTATTCTGACAAGTCGTAATGGAATACCCTCTTTGCATCGTCTTTAAAGGGCTGTAAGCATCTAATAAGGAAATATATTTTGCACATGCTTGGCGGTTAAGCTCCCTATACTGTTGCATCGCCTGCATGAAATTCTGGTTTACTTGTATATAAGTCTGCTGATTTTGTCCATCGATTCTCTGCATCAAAGGAATAAGTTGACGTTTTATGGAAGTAAGTTCTCCCCCTTTTTTATCACAGAGATGTTGAACCGATTGCAAGATAAGCGACTTCTTATACTCTAAATCGGCCGATTTAGATAAGAGCGCATCTTTGGTTTGATCCATCGATTGAAGATAGGAATCCAACAATAAACGCTTTTGAAAAACCCAGGATTTTGGATCCTTCATATATGGGTTAGATAATAGCGTAGATAATTGTTGTTGTTTCAGCGCAAGAATTTGTTCCATTCGCTGTGACATATATTGTTGGGATTGTGCCAATTTTTGTAGCACTTCCCTTTGATCCAAACTGGCAAATTGCGCTGCTGCAGTAGGCGTTGGACAAGACATATCGGCAACAAAATCAATTAAAGTAGTGTCCGTTTTATGACCGACACCACAAATCGTATAAGTCTTACATGCATATACTGCATGAATCAATGCCTCATCGTTAAAACAGAACAAGTCTTCAAAGCTTCCGCCACCACGCACAATTAAAAGCGCATCATGCCCTGCACAATCTGCTTTGGCTAATTGTGCGATGATTGATTGGGCCGCCTGATTGCCTTGTACTAAAGCTGGATAAAGCGTAATTTGCATCATCGGCCAACGCATGCGAATCGTAGATAATACATCTTGTAAAGCAGCCCCTTCTTTAGCCGTAATTACACCAACATTTCCAATATAACTCGGCTTATGCAATTTATGAGCTGGGTCAAAATAACCTTCTTTCAATAAGCGTTGTTTTCTTTGTTCCAATTCCAAATACAAAGCACCAATTCCATCCGGTCGGACTTGTTTAACATACAACTGTAAGCTTCCTCGTTCCGGATAAACCGATGCACTTGCAGAAATTAAAACCTTCATGCCTTCTTCTAAATCAAACTTAAGGTGTTTGACATAAGAAGAAAACATCACACAACTCATCGCTGCTTTATCATCTTTAATAGAAAAGTAATAAGTGCCACTACGATGCTTTTTTAAATTAGAGATTTCTCCTTGAATCCATAAGCTATCTAAACGAACCGTATCTTCGATGATTTCTTTAATACGATACACAATTCGCGAAACAGGAAAAATCATCTCTTTACTCATAGTTGATCCAAGACCCCATTAATCAATTTATAAGAATCATCATCACAGTATTTTTTTGCTAAGCGAACAGCTTCATCAATGACAACAGACTTTGGTGTTTCATTGACAAGAATTTCTTGACAACCCATCAAAAGGATGGCTTGTTCCAAAACACTTAAGCGATTAAAATCCCAATCCTTCCGCAGCAAGTCATTGATCTTTTGGATATACGGATATTTATTTTCCGCTGTACCAATCGTAATACTATAAAGGTATCCATCAATTTCATTCGATCCATGCATTGCATCAAAGACGCATTTCCGGATGTCCTTATTTAATAATAGATGTTGATATAAGCTATTGATAGCTACTTCTCGTTGTTGATGTCTGTTCATTCATTTCCCTCACTTTTATATAAAACTCTTGCACTAGGTACAACCTGACTGGCAGGTTTGGCATGTACATCTTGATCATCAAAGAAAATATCTGCGCCAAAACAAGCTAAGACTTCCGCTTTATTGGCACCTTGTAAAAAGAAAACTTCATCAATATCAATTTTCCATGCTCTTAATGTTTTGATAACACGAATTCCCGCATTGCGATCTCGTGCCGTCACAATTGCGGTACGGATACATTCATGATCTTTCGATAAAGCTTGAAGCTTGGATAAGCGAAACAAAAAATGGGCCATGGGTCCTTGTTGCATAACTTCATCCTGTTTTAAGACTTCGTTTTCTACAAATGCATCCAAACCAGATTGTTTGTAGATTTTCTCAGAATCCGCTGAGAAAAGAACCGCATCCGCATCAAAAGCAATACGAATCTGGTGATCTGGGACAAAAGGATACGGTTCATGCGTATAAATCAAACCAGCTGGAAAACCATCATTAATAGCATTGGCCACATCTTCTTCATTCACCGAAAGAAAAAGATCCACACCGAAAGCCTTTAAGTAACGCGAAATACTCTGTCCGCCACTCATAACCATACGCCCAATATCCAATTGATAATGATCAAGAGAATGGATGATTCGCAGAGAAGTTTCTGCCGAATTACGTGACATGACAATCACTTCCACCGCTTTTTTACCTAAGGTTTGATTTAAATCTAAAAGCTTCTTCACCAAAGAAAAGCCAGGGCCTGGTTCCAGGACCTCTTCTTCATGAGCCAGTTGATAATCCCGATACGCATCCAGTCCTTCTTTTTCAAAGATTTGATTTGCGAGTTCCAGATTAAATAAAGCTCGACTCGAAATTCCTACAACTAGTAAATCATCAAAAGAAACGCTCATCCAATCCCTCCTTTTAAAAAAAGGAAACCTTGAAAGATTTCCTAAAAGATAAAGCCAACCACCTGGATTTCAATTGAATCCGGTTTAAATTCTGTCATATAAGAAATACTTTCAAAGATCTTGTTTTGTAATTTTGCGCAAACATCCGTAACGTTCGCTTTATAGTGAACTTTTACAGGAATCGTAAGACGAAGATGATTCTCTTCAATCACAGTTGTAACACCGCCTTTAAATGGACGATTTCCTTCCACCAATTGAACATTCTCTTCCTCTTCAATGGTATTTACTGCAATACTAGAAAAAACTGTTTTATTTAATCGTACGGAACCATATTCATTTTGAGGTTCAAAAGTTATATATTCTTGTGCCATAATTTCACCTTCACTTCCTTTAAATTATATCAAAAATTTATGCATCGATAAAGAGCTTCTTATCCCATAATTCCGCGGTATTTTCCAATAAACGAGGATGATTCTGCAAGCGTTTTTTACTCGTTTCAATATCCGCTAATAACTGCTCTTTTAATTCTTTGGCTCCAGAAAATTTCTTTTCGTCCCGGATTTTATCAAAAAAGAAAATTCGGACCGTTTTTCCATAAATATCTTCATTGAAATGAAAGATATTTGCTTCTATCGTTTGAAATTTGTTCTCAAAAGTCGGATTATTACCGATATTGATCATTGCTCCATATAAACGATCTTCTACACTCACCATTCCAGCATAAACGCCGACCATTGGTTGAATATATTCAGAATTGGCATTGAGATTTGCGGTAGGAATCCCTAAAATCTTTGATCCTCTTTGAAAACCTTTGACAATCGTTCCTTCAATGGAATAAACCACACCCAATAAACGATTGGCCTTTAAAACTTGTCCCTGGCAAACCAATGGTTCAATCCGGCTGGAAGAAATTTTGATTTGTTTTTCATTCACACTTTCGACAACCGAAACCGCAAAATCTGATTGTTGCTGCAAAGTATGAACATTGCCTTGATTCCTACAAGCATATTGAAAATCAAAGCCACAAATCAAATGCTCGATATGCATTTTCTTCACAATTTCATGAAAAGATGCCACATCATTAGATGCAAATTCCTTCGTAAAAGTTAATATATAAAAGGCATCAAATCCCTGTTTTTGGGCAAAATGAATTTTATCTTCTAAAGTAAATAAGTGATGAACCTTTTTTTCTGGATAAAAAACCGTCCAAGGATCGGGATCAAAAGTACAAACAGCACTTTTTAAATGTTTTTTCTTCGCTGTTTTTAAGCATAAATTCAAAAGTTTTTGATGGCCTTTATGCATTCCATCAAAATATCCAATACAAGCCGCACTAGCTTCTAATGTAGGTATTTCACGGAAATCAATGCGTACTACTTTCATTACCACAACCCCCTTTTGGAACGAAAAGTCGATCCGTTTTCTCTTTGGTAGATGGCTACCGGATGATGATTTTCAGTAATACAAACCATATCCGCCTCACAATCTAAAGATATCCGTTTTCCTTGATAGACATCTTGAATTTTTTCAAACTCAATCATTGGAAAATGATCTAATACCATCTCGATTGGATAAAGAATCGGTTCTTGATGCTCTAAGTCTTCTAAGGTCTGTGCCTGTTCAATCGAAAAACGCCCAACTTGAATTCGCTGTAAAGATTTCATACAGCCAAGATTATTTGTCTTCAGGGCAAAGTCGCGACAAATACTGCGTACATACGTTCCACTGGAACAAGATACTTCAAAACGGTAATCATCCAAGGCTTGGATATCATAAATCGTCACATCTTGATAAACATCGGGTACTTCTTTTCCCTTTCGTTGTAAATCTATGAGTTTTTGTCCATTGACTCTCTTATTCGAAGTAGCCGGAACTTTTTGATGCAGTTCCCCTTTAAAAGAAGCCAGAACTTCCGCAAAATCAAAATCTTCATTCACTGGTTTTCTTTCCAGGACTTCCCCAGAAATATCATCGGTTGTCGTAGAAAAACCTAAAGCTATTTGCCCAATATATTTTTTATCGGTATCGCGCAAGAATTGTAGCACCTTACAAGCTTTACCACATAAAACGACTAGAACCCCTGTTGCATCCGGATCCAAAGTCCCTGTATGCCCAAACTTCTTTTGGTGATACATCTTGCGTAATCGATTGAGTACATCGTGACTGGTCATACCAGCCGGTTTATTAATCACTAATATTCCATCCATGTATTCTATTCTAACAGTTTTTAGAACGTAAAAAAAGGACGATTATTCGCCCTTCTTGTCTAAAAAGTAAGTTGCTTCCATATCCGCCGTACTCAATGCGAAAGCTAAAGGAAAATGTTCAAAGGTATAGCCGACCGCATTGGCAGAATCATTATTGGAAAAGCCCATATGATAACGAATCGCAAAAGCTTCTTCGCGTGATAACTTCATAAATGGTGTAATCATATAAACACTTTTTTCGCCATGTCCATAAGGCATCTTATCATCAAATTCATAATATGGAACTTGAATCCAATTGCCATCTACCTTCTTATTTCGTACTGATGATTTATAAACATTAATTTTACAGACATCATGTAATAAGCTAACTGTCGCAATCGTATCATCAGAATAATCCATATGGTAAAGATCTTTACATCGTTCCCGTTTCAGATACGCATCTAAACATTCATAGACATGAATACTATGTTCCACTAAGCCTCCGGCATGAGAGCCATGAAAGCGTGTTGAACAAGGTGCTTGAAAAAAATCACTTTGATCACTCATTAAATATTCTAAAAACTTGTCTGCACCAGGTCGGTGAATATGTTTTTGGTAAATCTCAATAAACTTTTCTTGATTGGTCATACTATCACCTAAAAAAGCCTGAAGACGAGAGATCTTTCCCGGTATATCCAGGTGGGTGACCTGTGTCTAGCCTTAGGATCCCTGATCGATGAAAAGGTATTCAACACAGAAAGACAACGTCCGGTCTCCCTTATCTCTAAGCGTAGGAAAAATGTTAGCATCTCCAGGCAAACACATGTTAACAGCTTTCGATTCTCTGTACAAGTAAGCATATTTTTTAAAATCTGTCTAGCAAAAAAAGGAGTTGAAATTCAACTCCTTAATCAGAAATATCTATACCTAATTCTTTTAATTGTTTTTCATCAACGGTAGATGGAGCTTGTGCCATCAAGTCAGAAGCACTCGCTGTTTTAGGGAATGCCACAACATCACGAATATTGTCGGTGCCAGCTAAAATCATCACTAGACGTTCTAGTCCAATACCAACACCTCCATGAGGTGGTGTTCCATATTGGAAGGCATCCATAAACCAACTAAATTTTTCATGGGCTTCTTCCATTGTCATACCAATAGCTTCAAATACTTTTTCTTGAAGTTTTTGATCATGAATACGAATAGAACCAGAAAGCAGTTCATAGCCATTTAATACAAGGTCATAGGCACGGCTGTAACAATGCGCTGGATCCGTCATCAATTTATCGACATCTTCTAAGTTTGGTGAAGTAAATGGATGATGCGCAGCCACATAACGATTCTCATTTTCATCGTATTCAAACATTGGGAAATCCGTTACCCATAAGAATTCGAAGGCATCTTTATCAATCAAATCAAGGTCATGACCTAATTTCACACGTAAAGCACCCAATGCCGTTTGAGCTACTTTCTTTTTATCTGCGATAAAGAAAACAATATCGTTTGGTTCAATGTTTAAAGCTTTCGTTAAGTCCGCTTTTTCTTGATCCGATAAAACCTTATGAACCGAACCCGCAAAACCTGCTTCCGTATATTTTAAATTAGCAAGCGCTTTGGCCCCATAAACCTTTACATAATCTTGTAACTTATCCAATTGTTTACGGCTGAATTTGTTTGCTCCACCTTTGACATTCATCGCTTGAATAATGCCACCATTTTCTAAAGTAGAGGCAAAGACTTTAAATTCCGTAGAAGAGAAAATATCACTTACATTGACTAATGGCATATCAAAACGTAAATCCGGTTTATCGGATCCATATTTTTCCATACATGTATCATAAGGAATACGTTTGAATGCAGGTAAATCAATACCTTTGATTTCCTTGAAGATTTCCTTCATCAAACCTTCGGTCATTTGCCAAATATCTTCTTCTTCGATGAAACTCATCTCAATATCAATTTGCGAGAATTCTGGTTGACGATCGGCCCGTAAGTCTTCATCACGGAAACAACGGGCAATTTGGAAATAGCGGTCCATACCACCAACCATCAACAATTGTTTATACAATTGTGGAGATTGTGGCAAGGCATAAAATTCGCCTTTGCTGATACGACTTGGAACTAAATAGTCGCGTGCTCCTTCCGGTGTAGAACGACATAGAATCGGCGTTTCTACTTCCACAAAACCATGTTTTGCCAAATAGTTACGTACCAAAAGAGTTACTTTATTTCGCAAAATCAAATTCTTTTGCAGACAAGGACGACGTAAATCCAAATAACGATATTTTAAACGCGTATCTTCTAAGGCATCAGTTTCATCGGCAATGATCATTGGTGGGGTTAAAGCTTCATTGACAATATCAAAAGCTTCAACTTGTACTTCCACTTGCCCTGTTGCCAAATTTGGATTGGCATCTTTTCTTGCTTTTACAACACCTTTTACATGTAATACATATTCATTACGAATTTCCTTTGTTTGTTCAGAAAATGCTTCATCAAAGACCAATTGACAAATTCCACTGCGGTCGCGTAAATCAATAAAAACCAATTGACCAAAGTTTCTTTTCTTTGCAACCCAGCCAACTAATTCAACTTCTTTGTCGACATGTTCCAAACGTAAATTTCCATTTTCAATTGTTCGTAACATCTTATTCCTCCCCTAAAAGTGCATCCATTTTCGTGATTAAATCATCGATAGAAACCGTTTCCTGGCTTCTTTCTTTTAAATTTTTAATCGTGACTTGTTGTGCATCTTTTTCTGTATTTCCAATTAAAATAGCTGTTCTAGACTTCATACGATCAACGGCCTTAAACTGGGCTTTAAAAGAACGTCCCATCATATCCATTTCAGCACGGAAACCATAGGCACGAAGTTGGGTTACTACTTCAAATGCATAGGTACGCGCTTCGCTATCAAGACACATAACATAAGCATCTAAGGATGGCTTTTCTGCTAATGGACCATTTTCTGCTTCTAAGGCAATCAACAAACGCTCCATACCTAGTGCCCAACCAATACCACTCATTTGTTCAGGACCACCAAAATAAGAAATCAAGCCATCATAACGGCCGCCAGCTAATACAGTAGACTGGGCACCCATTTCTTTATTCATTGAAACGATTTCAAAAACCGTATGGGTATAATAATCCAAACCACGAACAAGTTTATCATCTACTTCATAAGGAATACCTAAAGTATCTAATAGATGTAAAACGGTATTAAAATACGTTTGACTATCTTCATTTAAATAATCGGCCATACTTGGTGCATTTTTCATGCATTCCAAATCATGATCAACTTTACAATCTAAAATACGTAAAGGATTTTGTTCATAACGACGCTTACAATCCGGGCACAATTGATCATAATACGGTTTAAAGTATTCCTTTAAAGCACTGCGGTAAGCTTGTCTAGATGCATCATCCCCTAAAGTATTAATACATACTTTAATGTCTTTTAAACCAACCGTACTTAAAATTGTATAGGCAAGAACGATTGTCTCAACATCTACATAAGGAGACTTTTCTCCTAGTGCTTCTACACCAAATTGATGGAAGATACGTAAACGTCCTTTTTGGGGTCTTTCATGACGTGCCATAGGGCCCATATAGTATTGTTTAACAGGTAGATCTGGGTTGGCATACATCTTATTTTCAACAAAGCTTCGTACTACCCCAGCAGTTCCTTCCGGACGAATGGTCAAAGAAGTCTTTGAGTTTTCTAACTGGAATGTATACATTTCTTTATTGACCATATCACTTGAATCATTTTCACGTTTAAATACATTGGTATGTTCAAAAATCGGTGTACGAATTTCATCATAGTTGTACAATTCACAAATCGAACGCAATGTGTTTTCTAAAGTTTGCCATTGATAGCTTGCACTTCCATAAATATCCTGGCAACCTCTTGGAATCTTATAAGCCATAATTTTTCCTCCTTAAAATAAATAAAAAAACGCCCTATATAAGGACGTCATAAACGCGGTACCACCTTACTTTTCAAGAATCATTCTTGAACACTCAAGTCGTAACGAGACCAACGATCAAGCTTCATCACTTGATTCCTCCAAAGTGTCACTAGTCAGTATTCTATAAAACTTTCCACCCAACAGTTTCTCTCTAAAATAGAATAACTCACTTCTTCTTTTTCACAGGATTAATCATCTAAATTGTCAACGTTGTGATAAACTTGTTGGACATCATCTACATCATCCAACAATGTAACCAAACGTTTAAATAACACTTTGTCTTCGCCTTCCAGAGAAACAGTATCATTGGCAACCATACGGTCTTCAAATACTTCATATTTCACACCTGGAATCAATTGATCGATGACAACTTTGGCATCATCTAATACCGTAGGATCGGTTGTAATTGTCATATAACCATCTTCTACTTCAATATCATTTAATTCAACGCCAGCTTCTAATAAAGCATCCATCATCGCTTCTTCATCTTCGTATTTAATAACGATAACACCTAAGTGTTCGTAACCAAAAGAAACGGAGTTGGCAACACCTAATTTTGCGTGAGCCTTGTTAAAACATGCACGTAAATCGGCAATTGTACGATTGGCATTGTCAGTTAAACAATCAATAATAATGGTAGAACCACTATTTCCAAAACCTTCATAACGCGCACTGTTGAAACTTTCATCAGCACTTGATTTTGCTTTATCAATTGCTCTTTTAATAACGTTAGCAGGAACATCGTTCGCTTTTGCACGTTCAATTGCTTTCTTTAATGCTTGGTTCATATCTGGGTTTGTATCACCAGTTTTAGCTGCAACCAATATTTCTTTAGAATATCTTGAATAAACTTTTGCCTTTGCGTTTGCGGTTTTTTGCATAGCAGCGGCACGGACTTCAAAATGTCTTCCCATACTATCACCTTCCAAATTTCTTTATAAGTATAACAATCCTTCGTTTATTTTTCAATCTCTGCATATCGCTCGATAATTTTTTGCACCAATGGATGGCGCACAACATCATGACTGTCAAAAGTCACGATTTCAATTCCGTGGATATGTTTCAAAATCGAACAAGCCTGCTTTAAACCAGACTGTCTTTCTTGAACCAAATCGATTTGGGTAATATCCCCATTAATAATTAACTGCGTATTTTTACCCATACGGGTTAGAAACATCTTCATCTGGGCTTGTGTTGTGTTCTGTGCTTCATCCAAAATCACAACTGCATCGTTTAATGTACGACCACGCATAAAAGCCAATGGAGCAATTTCGATAACCTGTTTTTCTAAATAGCGATCAACACAATCTTTCCCTAGCATTTCATAAAGGGCATCATATAAAGGACGAAGATACGGATCTACCTTTTCTTTCATATCACCTGGCAAAAAGCCCAGTGATTCCCCAGCTTCGACCGCCGGACGCGTTAAAATGATTTTTTGAATTGCCTCTTGTTTTAATTGATGTACGGCATAAGCCACCGCTAAATAAGTTTTACCGGTACCTGCTACACCTGTGGCAAAAACAATAGGATTATGTTTTAAAGCATCACAATAATTGGCTTGTCCTAAAGTTTTAGGATAGATTAGTTTTCCCGATTTCGTCTTTCCAATCGGAACCAATTGATTCACCTTAAAATCTTGAAGACGATGCTGACCAGCTAAAGATATTAAATAGATAAGATCTTGATGACTCAAACGATTCTGCATATCAATTAAATCAAAACAGCTCTTAATCACAGCTTGAATTTGTTCATCTTCCGAACAAGAATTGAATTTCAAAATCGAAGAACGCAAGATAAAAGAAGTTTTATAATGTTTCGCCAGGACATCAAGATTTTGATCTCTATCGCCAGTAAAAATCTGAATTTGTTCGTATGAATGTTCGGATAAATCGATTTCAATCATAGTTACGATCCTTTCCAATACGAAAAAAATCTGCATTATATGCAGATTATTTCTTACCTCTACGTGCCTTACGTGCTGCTTCAGATTTTAATTTTCTGCGAACACCTGGTTTAACGTAAAATTCTCTTTTACGCGCCTCAGCAAGGGTTCCGTTACGAGAAACCTGACGTTTAAATCTTCTTAAAGCGTCATCCAATTGCTCGTTCTCTTTAACTACTACTTTTGGCATCTGACAAACCTCCCTTCCCGAGTCCTTTTTGATTATAAACGACAACATTTAAAAAATCAATAAAATTCAGACTTTTCACTTCAGCTTTTCTTTTCTTCTTGCGTATCTGTGCATTCAGAAGCATATTTTGAATATTTCAAAATGCATTCTTTGGCAATCTTGTTGTCGCCCATATAAGGTGCACGACCTTCTTCACGATAGATAAAAGGTTCATCCCCTTTTCCTAATAACAGAACAACATCGCCTTTATCGGCACTCTCAATTGCTTGACGAATGGCCTCATAACGATTTTGAATAAATACCTGATTGGTATTTTTAATACCTTCTTTAATTTGATCGGCAATTTGAGCTGGATCTTCGTCACGTGGATCATCTTCCGTTAAGATAATATAGTCCGCATATTTATCCGCTAATTCACCGAAAACTTTTCGTTTATGCACATCTCTTTTTCCCGCTGAACCAAAAACCGAAATAACTTTATGATTCTTGGCAATCTTACGACCAAATTGTAACATCTGTTCCATACCATCTGGGGTATGTGCAAAGTCTACGATTACATGGAATGGTTGACCTAAATTGATTTGTTCCATACGACCATCGATTTGATCCAATTTACGACAAGCTTGAAGGATTAATTCCAAGTCCATGTCAGTTTCATTTAAAGCAGCAATTGCAGCTAGTAAATTGTATACATTATACATAGCAACAAGATTTGTCGTAACCGGATAAGTCTTACCACGATAAATCAAATCAAACTTTGTACAATCTGAATAAATATTAATATTGATAGCCCGATAATCACATTCTTTTTCAATACCATAAGAGATGACCCGGGCTTGGCTGATCTTACATAAATCTTCATATTTGGCATCATCAATATTTAAAATCGCAATGCCATCGGGTTTAACACGTTGTGAGAACAAGAGTGATTTTGCTTCAAAATAACTTTCCATAGTTCCATGATAATCCAAGTGATCATAGGTTAAATTGGTGAAGATAGCAACATCAAAATCAATTCCATCAACACGGTGTTGCGCAAGACCATGACTAGATACTTCCAAGGCACAAGCTTTCATGCCATGACGTACCATTTCAGATAACTTTCCTTGTAAGAAAAGTGCATCTGGCGTTGTTAAATCGGGTTGTAAACGAACATTTCCATATTCGATTGCAATGGTTCCGATGTATCCACATGGTTCTTTTAAATTACGGATATTACGAATAATGTTAGTAATCGTACTCTTTCCATTCGTTCCGGTTACCCCATACATCAACATCTTATCGCTTGGCTTAGAATAAAAGATTCTAGCCACTTGATTCATGGCATCCGTAACATTATCTACACGAATATAAATAGCGCCTTCCGGCATTTGTTCCCGGGTTAATTCTTTCGAATAGACAACACAAATTGCTCCATTTTCTACTGCCTGACTAATAAATTCGTGCCCATCATGCATAATCCCAGGTAAACAGAAATAAACATTCCCTTCTTTGACTTTACGGGAGTCAAAACAGAGTCCTGTAACATTTGTGGTAGGTGCATTTTTAAATAATTTACTTAATCGCATTTTCATCGACCTTTCTTACCAAATACCCATCTTCATCTATAGAAGTCCAACGAAGCGTAACACGTCCTTCTAAAGGCGTGTCGCTCTCGATACGAATTGGATGATACTGGTTCGTATAACCTGTATAGACATTGCCTTCGTGTTTTTCTATTAAAACTTCTACAGGTTGAAATCTCTTCATATCATTTAAGCGTAATTGTTTGGAAAGTGCAAGCAATTTTGCCACACGTTCTTTGGCAATCTTTCCATTCACTTCCCCCTTCATCTGACTAGCTGCTGTTCCGTTTCGTTTAGAATAAGGAAAAACATGTAAGAAAGAAAAAGCAATATCCGCTAAATTATTATATGTTGTTTCAAATTCTTGGTCCGATTCTTGGACAAAGCCAGCAATCACATCGGTTGAAATAGAAATATCAGGAAGTTCTTTACGAATCCAGGCAACATGTTCTTTAAATTCATCAACAGTATAAGGACGATGCATACGCTTTAATGTTTCATCACAAGCTGATTGAATAGGAATATGTAGATGGCGACAAATGCGTCGATTTTCCTTCATTAAGTCAATCAAATCATGATTAACTTCAGTAATTTCAATACTGGAAATACGATAGTAAACCGTATCTGGGGTACTTTCCAACAAGCCTTTCAATAAATCGGCAAGTTTTAAACTACCATCTTTATAGCGTCCGGTATGAATTCCCGTTAAAACAATTTCCGAATGTCCTTTTTTAACTAATTCTTGGGCAATCGAAAGCACTTGATCATATTTTAACGAGCGTTCTCTACCCCGCGCAAATGGAATGGCACAATAGGAACAAAATTGATTACATCCATCTTCCACCTTTAAAAAGGCACGATGTTTGGAACCAAAATAATGAATCGGCATTGCTTCAAAATCATTGAATTGCACCAAGTCATTCACAACATCTTGTTTTTTATCTTTGGCAACCATTTCTTGCACTAAGCTCGCTAACTGGTTTTTATGATTTGCCCCAATCACTAAGTCCGCATCTAATTCATCGCGCTCTTTTTCCTTGGCAAATTGTGCATAACATCCAACAACGACACAATATGCATGCGGATTCTTCTTTTTCGCTTGATGAATTTTTTGACGGGATTTATGAGCGGCGGTATTCGTTACGGTACAAGTATTAATGATACAAATATCACTTTCCTGATCATCCTCTACTTCCGTAAAACCTAATTTTTTTAACTCTTCGGCATAAAATTGTGATTCATACGCATTCACTTTACAGCCTAAAGTAGTAATAGAAAAACGCATAGTTACTCCTTTACATGTTGTTGATATTCTATCGCAGCCAAAGCGTAACAAGCGGCCGTTTCAGCGCGAAGAATTCTTGGACCTAAAGAACACAACTGAAAATGATTGGCTTCAAACTCAGCAATTTCAAAGGTTTCAAATCCCCCTTCGGGTCCGATGCAAAGGGTAATTGATTCCGGATTATCTTTTAGATAATGAGCTAAATGCTTAGAAGGATCATTCTCTTTTTCATAAGCGACTAAATTACATTCCGATTGAAAAGAAAGTAGCGATGAGATAGTTTGAATCGGGCTCAATTCTACAAGATCATTCCGGTTGCATTGTTTACAAGCTTCCAATAAGATCTTTGACCATCTTTCTAACTTCTTTTCGGCTTTTTTTTCATCTAAGCGAATAACCGTATTGCGGCTCACAAACGGCACAATACGCGTAACCCCTAATTCACACGCTTTCTGTAGCATCCATTCAAACTTATCTTGTTTAATCAAGGAAGCACAAAGCGTAATATGCTGCATATTCTGTTCGGTTGTCATCTTATCAAAAAGGTATAGATAACCTCGTTGTTCGGGATGGGCTAAAAAGACTTGTTGATTCGCAACAACACGAACCACCTCTTTTTTTTGAATTCGTAAAACATCAAAAAGATGATGGGCTTGTTGTTCATCTAAATAAATACGCGAATGCAGTTGACAATCCTGGTCTACAAAAACTTGTTTCATAGCTTTTCTCCCTGTTTTGCCAAGGCTTTCAATTGTTTTACTTCATGAACTTTTAGTGTTCGATATTCACCTGGTTTCAAATTACCTAACTCAATACCACCAAAAGATTTACGATGTAAGCGACGAACCTCATAGCCAAGGTCGGCCATCATATTTTTTACTTCGTGGTTTTTACCTTCATAAATTGTCAATTCAAAACGCATGCGATCTCGGGTAACATCATTTTCCAAGAAATAAATCTTGGCGGGTTGATAATGGGAAAAACCTTTGCGAATCTTTTTCACATCTTCCTTTTGTAAGGTCCCTTGAAGATTGACAACATAAGTCTTTGGTAAATGATAGCGAGGATGGGTCATCTCATTGGTAAATTGCCCATCATTTGTCAGTAATAAAACACCACTGGTATCATAGTCTAGCCGTCCTACAGGATAGATACGTTTATCTTTTGGCATAAAATCTAAAACCGTTTTACGATCATATTCATCCGAAACGGTACAAACACAACCTTTCGGTTTGTTTAATAGATAATAGACATAGTCTTCTCGTTCAATAATTTGACCATCGACTTCTACTTGATCATTGCCATCTACCTTCGTACCAAGTTCAGTACATACGATTCCATTTACTTTTACTCTTCCATCTAAGATGTATTGTTCCGCCTTACGACGTGAACATACACCGGATTTTGCCATTACTTTTTGTAGTCGTTCCATTATTCATCCTCTGTTTCAAATAAATCATCATCGTGTTTTTGCACGGGTAACTCAGGTAATTCTTGTAAAGTTTCTAGTTGAAATGCATCTAAAAAAGTATCCGTTACCGTATAGAGCAAGGGCTTGCCAACAGTATCCAAACGATCTTTGGCTTCAATTAAGCCTCTGGCTTGGAGTTTTTTTAACATAACCTCACAGCTGACCCCACGAATTTCTTCGATTTCAACGCGTGTAATCGGTTGACGATAAGCCACAATAGCTAAAGTCTCAAGGGCTGGTTGACTTAAGGCCACAGGTTTCTCTTCCGAGAAGAGCTTTTCCCCATAAGGATATACAAATTCTTTTGTTACAAATTTATAACGATTAGCATATTCCACTAATTCAAAGCCTTTATCGGCATGACTGTACTCTTCTTTTAAAGCTTCCAAATCCGCAAAAATCGCATCAACATCCGATTGTTCTAAAGCTGATTGAATTTGAAACAAAGTCAGGCCATCTTCGCCACTTAAAAAAAGCAGACCCTCAATAATTGCTTTCTGATTTGTCATCTGTACATCCTTTCCATACCCAAATAGTATCATTTTCATCCACAGTATACATCAACCATTTCTGATGAATTAAATCTAAAATAGCTAAAAAAGTAACGATCACCATATGCAAGTTTATGCAGTCTTGACAGCATTGATCAAAGCTGCGACGTTCCACACTGCCCATAAACATCTTTTTCACTTGTTCGACACGCTCTTCGGTAGAAAGCTCTTTAATGGTAATCTTGGTTTCATAGGGTTTTAATAGTGTATGCCGCTTGATTACACGATGCATTGCTTTCATTAAATAATAAGCCGATTGATTTTCAATCGGTGAATTTTCATTAGCCTTTTGCCAATAGCTAATTAAACTAGCGCTGGGACGCGAAAAATGTTTTTGTCGATCTTCAAAGGAATCTTTAAAATAACTGGTAATTTCCTTATATTGTTGGTACTCGATCAAACGTGCCACTAAGCGATCACGATGATCTTCTTCATATTCTTCTTGGACCTCGACTTCTTCTCGCGGTAAGAGTTTTTTTGACTTATACTCAATCAAACTCGCTAATTCTTCTAAATATTCACTTGCGATTTCCAAATGAAGTGTCTGCATTTCATGAATAAAAGTGATGTATTGACTCGCCAACACATCCATATCCAAATCAAACAAATCCAATTTATTTTCTTTCACTAAATGGAGCATCAAATCCAATGGTCCATCAAATTGTTCTATCGACACTTCAAATTTCATCAAATCACCAGGCTGTATTATAACAAATTTTCACTTAAAAATATATCTAATACAAAAATGTGGTATCATGTATCCATGAAAAAATCCCTCATTTACTTAATCATTGCCCTATTTCTAGCTTTTGTCGTTCAACCGAATATCAATTCAAAACTCACCAAAGGAAATCAAAGAGTTCCCAAAAATGCGCATAATGGAGCAGTCATCACCAATGAAAATGTGGAATACAAAACCGATGTAAAAGATACGACAATCTGTTTAGATGCAGCCAATAATACCAATGAAAATAGTGATGTAGATATCAACTTAGAGCTCACCGAAAAAATAGGTCAAGCCTTGGAAAATGTTGGCTTTAAAGTCGTTTATACTCGCTTTAGTGATACCACATTAACGAACACCGAAAGAATACAGATTGCCTCTAAGGCAAAAGCCGACTATCTTTTATCCATTACAACCAATAGTGATACCGATGGCCTGCAACGTGGTTACTCCATTATGACCCAGGAGAACAAAAAGTTAATTTCTTTATCCAATACCATTTCCAATCAATTGGATGCGATTAACTATACCGTTTATCAAGGTTTGGATACCGATCACTATGCGAATTTTCCTATTCTTACCAATGCGAAAGTACCTGCTATATTAATTGAAGTTGGCTATACATCCAACGATACAGATTTAAGCAATTTATCCAATGATTTAACCCAAAATAAAATTGCGGAGGCAATCACGAAAGCTTTTGTGATTGCACAAAAATAGGAGTTCTCTATGGAAGAAAAAGAAATCTACAAAGGTGCGATCTTTACCTTGTGTCAAAAAGAAGTCGAAATCAATCATTTAAAATGTCAACGTGATATCATTCACCATCCCGGTGGCGTTGGCATTCTTTTAATCCAAAACCATAAAATATTACTCGTCAGCCAATTTCGTCACGCCATCAATAAAACCACTCTAGAAATACCTGCAGGAAAGTTAGAATATGGTGAAGATCCTGAAGCATGTGGTTTCCGTGAGCTCAATGAAGAAACCGGATTCACTTGTAAAAAGCTAAAGCTCATTCTATCTTTTGTATCAACACCAGGTTTTTGTGATGAAAGAATCTGGATCTATCAAGCCATTGAACCCGAAAAAGCAAAAGTTCATTTACCCCTCGATGAGGATGAAGATATTGAACAAGTTTGGCTCGATTTAGATGCAGCATATCAAATGTGCATGGATGGAAAAATAGATGATGCGAAAACCGTTATTGCGATTCAACATGCGAAATTGGAGGAAGGAACACTATGAATTTTGTCTTTATTAGTCCCAATTATCCAGAAAACTACTGGATGTTTTGCCGCGGATTAAAAAAATATGGAGCTACCGTATTAGCGATAGTCGACCAACCCTACAACAGCTTATCCGAGGAATTAAAAAAGTATTGCGATGAAATCTATGTCGTAGATACGTACTACAACTATGATGCGATGTTACGCGCTGTCGCATATTTTACGTTTAAATATGGAAAAATTGATTGGATTGAATCCAACAATGAAGCTTGGATGCAACTCGATGCCAAACTTCGGGAAGACTTTCATGTCACAACCGGATTTGATTGTAAAACCATCGAAGAATTTCAATCCAAAGCCGGCATGAAAAAATACTATGCGAAAGCCGGAATTCCAACCGCTCGCTATAAAGTTATTGACTCGCTAGAAGATGCGAAAGCCTTTGTCAAAGAAGTCGGTTTCCCGGTTGTCATGAAACCCGATCATGGCGTAGGTGCAGGTTTCACTTACCAAATTGAAAGCATGCGAGAACTACAAAAATTCTATAAAATCACGGAAAACTACACCATGATTATCGAAGAATACATCGATGGAGATGTCTTTACTTTAGATGGTATTGTCGATGAAAAAGGTGACATCCGTTATTTATCCAGCTTTGAATATGTTGGAAATGTCATGGACAGTGTTGTTTATCAATTAAGCATTGGTTGTTATACGGAATTTGAGATTCCTCAAAATGAAAAAGATATTGCCCAACGCGTTGTCAGTGCTTTTGGCTTAAAGAACCGTTTCTTTCATGGCGAATACTTCCGCTTACGAAATGCCAAAAAAGGCTTAGGTAAAAAAGGCGATGTCATTGGACTTGAACTGAACTTCCGTCCACCTGGAGGCTTTTGTCCTGATTTGATGAACTATGCAGGAAGTCTAGATGTATATGAATTATGGGCTGAAGTACTCTTAACCCAAAACGCATCCTATTCGAAACTGCACCGCTTCTCAGGTGCTTTTGCAGGAAGAAGAAATTCCCTTCACTATAAAAATAGTGCCAATGCCTTAAAAGAAAAATATGCGGACGAATGGATTTCTACAACCTATCTTCCCGCAGCTTATGCCCAAGCTATGGGAGATGAAGCTATTATCATGAAATTCACCAATGAAAAAACGCGCAGCAATTTCTTTAAAGATGCTTTTGCGGTTATCGAAAAAGAGAAAGGAAATAAAGAACGTGCTTAAATTATTTCCTTTATATATGCCACAGTTTCAAGAAGAGCGCATGATCCATATGTATTTACCGGATGACTACCCAAATACGACTAAACGCTATCCTGTTCTCTATATGTTTGATGGGCATAATTTATTTGATGATAGTATGGCTACCTATGGCCGTTCATGGCGCATAGGACAATACTTACAAAGCAATCATATAGATTGCATTGTAGTAGGACAAGAATGCAGTCATCAAGGCAATAAGCGCCTCGATGAATATGGTCCCTACCCATTTCATTCTGAATTTGCCGAAGAGAGTTTTTCCGGCCACGGACTAGATACAATGCACTTTTTCGTTGATACATTAAAGCCTTACATCGATGCGAACTATCGTACCAAAAAAGAAAGAAAATATACCTGGATTGCTGGATCAAGTTGTGGTGGTTTAATGGCATATTATGCCGGTATTAAATTTAGCCGAACCTATTCCAAAGCCGTATGTGTCTCGCCATATTTTCATCCAACTATGGCGTATCTTTACCAAGATACAAAAAATACCCAGATGAATAAAAATACTGCATTTTATCTTTCTTGGGGCTCCAAAGAAACAAGGAGTCATGGCTTTGTCAAAGAAACGATTGATTGTTTATCCCTTGCGAATGTTTTAATTCAGAATCACATTCCCATTCACTTCAATGTAAAAGAAGACGGTCGCCATTGTGAAGAAGATTGGGAAAAAGAAGTTCCAGAAATCTTTGATTTTTTATGGACCGGTCTATAAAAGTAAAAAAGCTAGATACAGATCCAAAAGGCAGAACGATTGCGATTAGCGACATTCATGCCGACTGTGATTCCTATCTAGCTCTTTTAGATAAAATCCATTATCAAAAGAATGTTGACCGTCTAATAATCGTAGGAGACTTTTTAGAAAAAGGTATCCAAAACCTGGAAATTTTACATCTATTGATGAAACAAGCAGAAACCGAAGATATCCATCTCGTTATGGGAAATTGTGATTTTGTATGTAAAAATGCCCTCTATTCGTATCGTTTGAATTTTCTAAAAAAAGTCTTATTACAACGCAAAGAATCTATTTTACATGAAATGGCACAAGCGATTGGCATCACTTTCAATGAACAGACGAATATGGAAGTATTTGCACAAAAACTTAGACAACACTTTCTTAAAGAGCTCAGTTTTGTCAATGATTTGCCCCATGTGATTGAAACTAATGATAGTCTATATGTGCATGCCGCTTTACAAACACCCGAACACTTTGGCGATGACTTTAAAGAAGTAATCAATGCCTCATTTTTTAGTGAAGGTAATACCTATTTTCCTAAACGGGTTATCGTTGGTCATATGCCGGTAACCGAATACTGTCATAGAATTGCCGATTTTAATCCCTACTATAATTCTAGAATGAATGTATACAGTATAGATGGCGGCAATGTCGTAAAAGGAAAGATTGGGCAACTAAATGCCTTAATCTTTCAAGACAATCATGTCCGTATGGACTATGTTTCCCACTTACCTAAAATAAAGGTTAAACATACGACTCGTCCGAAAAACGCCCTGCCCTTTTTCATAACATGGAATAAAGGACAAGTAGAAATTCGGAAAGAAAAAGGCCATCAGCTCTTAGTCTACAACAGCTATCTAAATCGTGAGTTTTGGGTACCAAAAAGCTATTTAGTCAATGGCAAAGCCAATGAATATACGAACTATGAAATGCCCTTAGAAAAAGGCGAAATGGTTGAATTAGTTCGCATTGATCAAAAAAGAGCGCAAATCAAAAAAAATGGTCGTTTAGGTTGGACCTATATCGACCATTTAGAATTCCTTTAAGGAATTCTTTTTTTATCCTAGCTTAGCAGCTTGTTTTAGATATTCCGAAAGTTCATTGACTTCCTCTTGCGTTGTCGAGAAACTTGTGACAAAACGAACAATAATATAATCGTCACGTTTATCCCATATTTCAAAACTAACATACTCTTTTAAGAAGTCATATTGTTTCAATGTCAAAGCAGGAAAAACCTGATTGGTGTATCCTTTGACCAAAAGCGGATAGCCTAGATTATGCAAACTGTTTTGAATCTGCAAAGCAAACTCATTGGCTTTCTTAGCATTTTTATAGAAAGCATCATTTTCAAATAAGGCAATGAATTGTAAAGCAATTAACCAACTCTTAGCCATTAAAGCTCCTGACTGCTTCATAACATAGCGGAACTTATCACGAAGATCTGGATTGGTAATGACAATAGCTGTACCAAATAGAGCTCCATTCTTTGTGCCTCCGATGGTAAACATATCACAACATGCTGCAATATCATTTAATGTATATCCAACTCCAGACATTAGAGCAGCGCCTAATCTCTCTCCATCTAAAATAAGGTATAAACCTAATTCCTTACATTTATCGTGTAAGGCATGAAGTTCATCTTCGGAATAAATTGTGCCGAGTTCAGTTGCATTGGAAATATAAACTGCTTTAGGAAATACCATATGCTCAAAAGAAATCTGATGTTGGTTCACTACCTTTTGAACTGCATCTGCTGTAACTTTTCCATCACAGTCGTCGACAACAATAATTTTATGCCCCGTAGCTTCGATGGAACCGGTCTCATGCATAACAATATGACCTGTCTTACAAGCAATAATACCTTCATAAGAAGCTAAAAGAGAGCGAATCATTGTGATATTCGCAATTGTGCCTCCATATACAAACTGAATGTCAACATCATGATCTTTCATTTTGCTTTTTAAAATTTCTTTTGCGTGTTCAGTAATTGAGTCCGTACCGTAAGGTTCATAAATTTGATTATTTAACGAAGAAAAAGCCTCATTAATTTCTGGAATACAGGAAACTTGATAATCATTACGAAAATAAAGCATAAACGTCCTCCTTTTACTAACATCATATCACAATTAAAACTTCGAAATAAGTGAAAAAAATTCTATCTTTGCGATAGAATTTTAGAAATTTAAATGAGCATTAGCCGCATTCCAGATATGCATCTTTTCGGCTTCATCAATCAATTGTTGTTGGAATTGTGGATGAGCAATACTGATAAGTGCTTCCGCTCTTTGCCAAGTACTTAAACCTTTTAAGTTAACCATTCCATATTCGGTAACAACATAATGTGTATTTGCACGTGTATCGGTTACGGCAGAACCTGGATGTAAGGTTGGTAAAATACGCGATTGTACAGTACCATCTTTACCTTTAAAAGTAGAAGAACAACAAATGAAGCTCTTACCACCCTTTGATAAATATGCACCCATGACAAAGTCTAATTGTCCACCAGCACCACTGATTTGTTTAATACCACTGGTTTCCGCACTAACTTGACCAAACAAATCAATATCAACCGTATTATTAATAGAGATGAAATTATCTAAACAAGAAATACGATGAATATCGTTTACATAATCAACCGGAGCTGACATACATTCTGGGTTATCATTGATGTAATCATATAATTTCTTTGTACCTGCACCAAAGGCAAATGTTTGACGACCCTTATCAAAGTTTTTATGCGATCCATCAATTTTACCAGCCTTTGCGATATCAACAAAAGCATCAACATACATTTCAGTATGAATACCTAAATGTTTCAAATCCGATTTTGCGATTAAAGAACCAACCGCATTTGGCATTCCACCAATACCTAATTGTAAACAAGCGCCATCCGGAATTTCATTTACAATTAATTCGGCTACCTTTTGATCAACTTCAGTAGCTGGACCACCTGCAGGCATTTCATTAATTGGATCATTGTTTCCTTCAACGATGCAGTCCACTTGAGAAATATGGATAGAATCACTGAAACCACCTAAAGTACGTGGCATATTCTCATTCACTTCGACAACAATTTTCTTAGCACGCGTACACATATCAGCCATATATGTTGCATTTGGACCAAAGTTAAAATAGCCAAATTGATCCATTGGAGCAACTTGGAATAAAGCTACATCGATGTCAGCAACATTTTCACGATAGTAGCGTGGAAGTTCTGAGAAACGAATAGGACTATAGTAAGCAAAACCTTGTTTAGTGGCACGTCTTTCGATACCAGACATATGCCAAGAATTCCAAGTAAAGTGTTTTTCTGGAGATTCGATTTTAAAGATTTCTGGCACTTGCATAAGAATAGCTCCACGAATATTCACATTCTCTAAGGAAGGCATTCTTTGCGCTAAAGCAGCATCTAAAACAACAGGTGTACCGGTACAGAAACCATAATCTACCCAATCACCACTTTTAATATCTGCAACAGCTTCTTGCGCAGAACATAATTTTGATTGATATTCTTTTGAATAATCCATATGTATCATCCTTTCTAAAAAATCGTCCTGGAAAACCAAGACGATTTTTCAATGTTATTTATTTTTAAATTCTTTTTCTTTTACACGGTTTACAAAGCATTCCATACCATATTTTTGATCTTCGGTATTGAAGCATTCAGCGAAGTCTTTTACTTCTTCTGCCACACCACCATCGATGTCTAATTGTAAACCATTGTTGATTGCCTTCTTAGATTGAGCAACAGCAATTGGAGCATTCTTCGCAATACCATTTGCCATCTTTAGAACTGTAGGCATTAATTCTTCTTGAGGAACGACTTTATTAACTAAACCAATAGCTAAAGCCTTATCTGCTTTAATATTACGAGCAGTGTAAATCATTTCTTTAGCAAAACCAACACCAACTGTACGAGCTAAACGTTGTGTACCACCAAATCCTGGAGTAATACCTAATCCAACTTCTGGTTGTCCGAATACAGCATTTTCACTAGCAATACGGATATCACAAGATAGAGACAATTCACATCCGCCACCTAAAGCAAATCCATTTACAGCAGCGATAACTGGACAATGTAATTGTTCAATAGCTCTGAAAATTTGGTTACCATAAGCAGAATATTCTTTTGCTTGAGTAACGTCTTTGTCTTTCATTTCAACAATGTCAGCTCCGGCAACAAAGGATTTTTCACCAGCACCAGTAATAACAGCAACATAAGTATCTTTATCTGCTTCAACTGTTTTTACTACTGCTTCTAAATCTTTAAGAACTTCTGTAGCTAAAGCGTTTAATGCTTTTGGACGGTTAATTGTAATAATACTAACGTGTCCTTGTTTTTCTAATAATACGTTTTCCATAGTTTTACCTTTCCTTTTAAAAAAGAAGTGAAACCCTTCTAATGTTCCACTTCTCGATGTCTAAACCTTATTTAGAATAATCGTAGAAACCTACACCAGTCTTACAACCTAATTTACCAGCACGAACCATTTTCTTTAATAAAGTACATGGACGGTATTTAGAATCACCAGTTTCAGTGTAAAGAACATTCATAACAGCTAATACGATGTCTAATCCTATAAAGTCACCTAAAGCTAGAGGTCCCATAGGATGGTTAGCACCTAATTTCATTGCCGTATCAATGTCTTCAGCTGAAGCAACACCTTCTTGAAGGATGAATGCAGCTTCATTGATCATAGGAACCAAAATACGGTTAACAACAAATCCAGGAGCTTCATTAACTTCTACAGGAATTTTTCCGATAGATTTTGATAACTCAACAATGTTTGCGTTTGTTTCATCTTTAGTAGCTCCACCACGGATTACTTCGATTAATTTCATACGATCAGCTGGGTTAAAGAAATGCATACCAATTACTTCGTGTTTAATTCCGTTTGCGATTTCCGTAACAGATAAAGAAGAAGTATTAGTACAGAAGATTGTGCTATCTTTACAGATTTCATCTAATGTTTTGAACAATTCTTGTTTAACTTCAACTTTTTCCAATACAGCTTCAACAATGTAATCTGCATCAGCTAAATCAGCATATTCACCTGCTTTTAAGTTTCCTTTAACTTCGTTAGCAGCAGCTTCTTCAACTTTTCCACGCGATACTAATTTGTCTAATTTAGCACCAATTTTATCAATTCCACCTTGTGCCCATTCAATTTTAATGTCACATACAGTCACTTGATTTCCTGCTTGTGCGAAAGCTTGAGCAATTCCTTGCCCCATTGTTCCGGCACCAACAACACCAATTTTACTCATGTTCAATTCTCCTTGTTTATTATTCAGCTTTAGCAGCTTTAATTGATTCAACTAATAAAGGTAATACTTTTTGTACATCGCCTACAAATCCCATGTTAGAGATTGTGAAGATTTCAGCTTGAGGGTCACGGTTAATAGAGATAATCAAATCTGATTTATCCATACCAGCACAGTGTTGAACAGCTCCTGAAATACCACAAGCGATATAAAGTGAAGGACGAACAGTTTTACCAGTTTGACCAACTTGGCGAGCTTTGTCCATGTATCCGTCTTCTACAACGGCACGTGTACAACATACAACTCCACCTAATTCGTCAGCAACTTTTTGAACAACGTCTAAGCAGTTTTCAGCTCCACGTCCAGCACCAACTAAGATGTCAGCTTTTGTGATATCTACATCAGCTTTTACTTTTTCAATAACTTTTTCTACAAATACTTGAGGATCTGTAGTTGTCCATTTTGGTTCAAAAGTTTCAACTTCTCCAGTACGACTTTCATCAGTAGGAGCTAATTCAAATACTTTTGGTCGAATAGTAGCCATTTGTGGACGAGTGTCTTTACAAACGATTGTACCGAATAAGTTACCACCGAATGTAGGACGAGTAACGTCTAACAATGATTCACCATTTTCTTTTGCGTAATCTAAATCGACTTCAATCTTAGTCGCATCAGCAGTTAAACCAACATTTAAGCGAGCAGCAACACGTGGTGCTAAGTCACGTCCTAATGGAGTGGCACCAGTTAACATTGCATCTGGTTTATAAGCATTTACAACTTGTGTTAATGCATCAGCATAAAATTGAGTTGAATAATCTTTTAATAAAGCATCATCTACAACGATTACTTTGTCAGCACCATGAGCGATTACTTCTTGGGCTTTGTCTTTTACATTTTCTCCAAGCAATACACCAACTACTTTGTATCCGAATTCAGGAATAGAAGCAACCAGTTTTCTTGCTTCAGAAATAAGTTCATAACTTACTTCTGCTATATTTCCATTTTCTTGTTCAACGAAAACGAAGATATCTTTATATTCTTCAAATCTAGCCATTTCTCTTTCCCTCCTACTTCGTAATGATTTGCTTTTCTTTCAAAGTTTTAGCAATCATATCTGCAGTTTCCTGCTCAGACAATGTAAATGTTTCTGTTTCATCAGTAACATCTTTTGTGAAAGTAGTTTTTACAGATGTAGGTGAACCTTTGAATCCAACTGTAGCTGGATCAATACCTAATTCTGCATTTGTTAATACTTCAATCTTGTCTTCTTTACACAAATCAACAATGTTATCACATTGCATATAACGAGGTGTGTTCATTTCAGATAATGTTGTGATAACACAAGGTAACTTAGCAGTTACGATTTGTTCAACATCTTCTAATGATCTCTTAACAGTGATTGAATCTTCTTTTACATCGATGATTTCATCAACATATGTAATTTGAGGGATATCCAAACGTTCTGCTGTTTGAGGACCAACTTGAGCTGTATCACCATCGATAGCTTGACGACCAGCGATAACTAAGTCAAATCCAACTTTTTTCAAAGCAGCAGCTAAGGCGATACTAGTAGCACATGTATCAGATCCACCTAATACACGGTCTGTTAATAAAACACCTTTGTCAGCACCCATAGCAATACCTTGTTTTAACATTTCGCTTGCTTTAGGTAATCCCATTGTCATTACAACAACTTCTGTATCAGGGTTCTTATCTTTTAACTCCAATGCAGCTTCCAAACCAGCTAAATCATCTGGGTTAGTAATTGCAGGAACACCGTCACGAACTAACGCACCAGTTTTTTTGTCAACTGTGATCTCAGTTGAATCGGGAACTTGTTTTTCTAGAACAACGACTTTCATATTCTTTCCTCAATCCTTTCTTATCGCAACATAGATCCTGAGATTACCATACGTTGTACTTCTGAAGTACCTTCGTAGATTTCAGTGATCTTAGCATCTCTAAACATTCTTTCTACAGGTAAGTCACGAGTATAACCATATCCACCTAATAATTGGATGGCTTTCGTTGTAACTTCCATAGCTGTTTCAGCAGCAAATAATTTTGCTTCTGCAGCTAATACTGTATAAGGTTTACCTTCTTCTTTAGCCATAGCAGCTCTATAAACCAATAAACGAGCAGCATCAACTTTTGTTTGCATGTCAGCTAATTGGAATTGAGTGTTTTGGAACTTAGCAATTGGACGACCAAATTGTTTACGTTGTTTTACATAAGGAATAGCTTCATCAAGAGCACCTTGAGCAATACCTACAGCTTGTGCGGCGATACCAATACGTCCACCATCAAGTGTTTGCATGGCAATGCTGAAACCTTTTCCTTCTTTTCCTAATAAGTTTTCCTTAGGTACTTTAACATTATTGAAAATTAATTCACGAGTAGCTGAACCACGAATACCTAATTTCTTTTCATGAAGACCGAAAGTGAATCCTTCCCATCCTTTTTCAACTACGAATGCAGAGATACCATGAGTACCTTTTGTCTTATCTGTCATCGCAAAGATAACATAGATATCAGCTTCTCCAGCATTTGTAATAAAGATCTTAGTACCATTTAATACGTAATGGTCACCTTCTAATACTGCAGTCGTTTGTTGACCAGCAGCATCAGTACCTGCATTAGGTTCAGTTAAACCAAATGCTCCTAATTTTTTACCAGAACATAAGTCAGGTAAATATTTGTTTTTAATTTCTTCGCTACCAAATGCACTGATTGGCCAAGTACACAAAGAAGTGTGTGCACTTAATACAACCGATGTTGTAGCACATGTTTTTGCTAATTCTTCTACAGCTAATACATAGCTTAAGTAATCAGCACCAGCTCCACCATATTCGCGAGAATATGGAATACCTAGCATTTTTGCTTGACGCATTACTTCTACAGATTCTTTCGGAAATCTTTCTTGTTCATCAACATCAGCTGCGTTTTCTTTTACTTCACCATTCGCAACTTCTCTGAACAAAGTCTGCATCATTTCTTGTTGTGGTGTAAAATTGAAATCCATAAATTGAAGTTCTCCTTTCCTTCTTATTCAACTTCAAGTTCATGCATGAAATGCTAATTCATACATTTGTTATTTTATACACAAATAAACCAACCGTCAAATATATTGTGAAAATTTTTACAAGTTAACATTTAATATTTTTTCACATTTTTTTCACAAAGGCTTAAAATTCACGTGTCCAAAGTGAAGCCATAGCAGGTCCACCACCAACACAAAGTGATGCACAACCAATTTTTGCATCTTGTCTTTGCATTTCATATAACATTGTAACGATGATACGTAATGCACTACATCCAACTGGGTGACCTAAAGAGATACCAGAACCATTTAAGTTCGTTTTGTTACGATCAACGATGTAACCATGATCTTCTTTTAACTTACGTTCAACACCAATAAATTGTGCAGCGAACGCTTCGTTTACTTCCCAGTAATCTACATCATCAAATTTTACACCAGCACGATCCAAGCATTCAGGGATTGCTACTGCAGGTCCAAGACCCATATATTTAGGTTCAACACCTTTACCACACATATAAAGCATTTTAGCCATAGGTTTAATACCTAATTCTTTTGCTTTATCCAAAGACATTACGATAACAGCAGCAGCGGCATCATTAATACCAGAAGCATTGGCAGCTGTTGTAACACCATCTTTGTTGAATACTGTACGTAATTTAGAAATAGTTTCTAAGTTGCAGTCACGAATCATATGTTCATCTGTATCATGAACAATATCACCTTTACGTGTATGTTCTACGATAGGAATGATTTCATCTTTAAATTTACCTGCATCCGTAGCAGCACAAGCACGTTTATGAGACATAACAGCTAATTCATCACATTCTTCACGTGTAATGTTGTACAATTTCGCAACATTATCAGCTGTTGAACCCATGTGTCCACCACTTAATTCATCGTATAAAGCATCATGCAATAAAGCATCATACATAGGAGCAGCACCTTCTTCAGGAATACTTCCCATACGATATCCCATACGAGCTTTTGGTAGTAAGAAAGGAACTTGCGTCATGTTTTCTGTTCCAACAACTAATCCAATATCTGTTTTTCCTAATTGGATGTCGTTACAAGCGATTTCCAATGCACGCATACCAGATGCACAGTTTTGGTTAACTACAACTGCATTTGATTCTACGCTCATTCCAATACGCATTGAAACTTGACGAGCAGGTAAAGAACCTTGCATACCTTGGTAAACTTCACCCATAACAATTTCATCAACGTCCTTGGCATCTACACCAGCACGTTTGATGGCTTCTTTTCCGACTTCGATTGCTAAATCACGTGCAGATACATTTTTAAATTCTCCGCAGAATTTACCAATTGCAGTACGGCAAGCACTTACAATAACAACTTCTTTTGTTTCCATAAGACCTCCATGATTTTATATAATCATTCTTTCACAAAACTAAATTACCACAGCGTTCACTTATTGTCAAAATTTTCACAAGTTTTGTTATAAAATTCACAATTCATTTGCATACGCATAAAAACATCATCTAAATCAGGCACACTTACTACACCACCAAGACCTTCACAACATAAGGAACTGGCAGCACTTGCTACATGAATTGTTTTTTCAAAATCCCAGTGCTGATCTAATCCAAAGGCAAAAGCCCCATGAAAGACATCCCCTGCCCCGGTTGTATCCACTACCTTTGCTGAATAAGCTGGGTAAATACGATTTTGATACATACAACCTTGATCTCCCATTGTAAGAATGACATGATGCGAATTGATAGCACACAATTCTTGATACGTATCCTCATTCATAGTATGGCCAGTAATCTCTTGGGCAAATTCTACCGAACAAATCAAATAATCAACCTGTTTCAATAACAGAAGTGTTTCAGGTTTATATTTATCTCCATCAAAAATCGTTATGGCTTGCGGATATTTTTGATACGCAAATAAAGACAATTCCATTTCATGCCCATCAAAGAACAGCACATCGCAAGATTCTGGTAATTTTTTTGGAAAAGGCTGAAGATAATTCATAGGGATATTCAAAATGGATCGATTACCATTTTTTTGATCCACAAGAATCCCACTAATGGAAGTAGCATCATTCTCATCGATAAACATATAATCTGTACACACATTTACACTCTTTAACGAATTTTCTATTTCCTGACCAAAGGCATCCTTTCCAATACGTGTACAAATAGAGACCTGGGCATTCCATTTACCACAGAGATACATCGCACAACTCGCAGGTCCTCCCATACATTTTCGACTTGAACTCACACGTTTTTTTGCATTCATCGGCAATCCATCTACGACAAAATAGATGTCATAAACCGATTGTCCTATACCTAATATACTCATAACCCTATTATAGCCAACCATCTCCCATTTCATGTAGCTTTTCCTCTACACACAATCAAAAAAATGCCATAACTAAGAGAAACTTAGTTATGACATAAAATCTTTCTTTATAAACAAGCCTTTCCTCGACTGCTATGGCAAACCATATAAATGACTTGTTTTTCTTTGGCAATCGTGTCTAACATTTTTAGAACCCGTTTGGTATGGATATCATCTAAATTCACAAAAGGATCATCCAAAAGTAAAAATGGTTTTTCGTGTTGAAATAAAACATCCATTAATGCAAGTCGCATACAAAGCATAATGCAATCAATCGTACCTGTACTAAAATAATCGACTTTTCGATTGCTGCCCTGCTCATCGATTTGAACATGTAAATCCTGATCCACCAACAAGGAATGAAAAGAATCGCCGAATAGTTCCTTCACATAGAAAAGAAAACGCTGTTCGACCGGGCCAAGATATCGATTGGAAAGATTGTCCTTGGCTTGTTCTAAGAAATGTTTCGTTGTATCTAAGACTTCACAGCTGTGTTGCGATTCGAGTAACTTGTCTTTTAAATAGACAACTTGATCATTCAGTTGAGGAATCTGTTCAACTTCTTCTAAGAGCAATTTGCGTTTTTGCCGGATGACTTGAAGATTCTTCTCACAATCTTTAAATTCTTGCATCTTTTTTTCTTCTTGTACTTTTAATTCTTCCAAAGATAAAGATGGCTCTGATACAACTGTATCACTCATAAGCCCTGACCATTCCGGATACTTCAACTTAAACTTCTCTATTTCCTGTTCTAAATTTGTTTTTTGACCAAGCTGAAAGGAATAATTCGTGAGATCATCTAAAATCCTAGAAAGCTTTTGTTCATTTAACGGAGCCTGCAAAGCATAGGTATCCATAAAAAGTTCAAGTGCTTGATGCAATAGGGCTGCTTGTTTTTCCAAGCCTTCTTTCTTTGTATGATATTCATTAATATGTTTTGACGCATTTAAATACGCATCAAATTTTTCTCTTAATTGCTCCAACAAGTTTTCATACGTTTCATCTGGCAAATAGACATCATAAGACTGAAAGATTGCTTCAATTTCACACTGAAATTGCTGTTTTTGGGCATGGACTCTTTCTCTGTTTTCTTTTGTCTTTGCCCACTTGGCATTATATCTGGAAGCTGTTTTCACATCTTCTTCCAAGCTCTGTATTTGATCTGCCAAATCACCTTTTTCTACAACCTTGTATTTCATTAATACAGTTTCTAAATCCGACTCGATTTCAATGATTTCTTGGTACAACTTATTACGTGCAACTTGAATTTCCTTTTGTCTAGAATGTAGCGATTGAACCATTTGCCAGTTGTTTCTCAAATCCGTCAAAAAATGTTCTTGATACGGTTGGTTTGGATAATAACGATGATACAAATTTAAAATAAAGGCTTGTTTGGCATCTCGTTCTTTTTCCAGAAGCAAACGCTCATTATCCATTTCATTAAGTCGTGTTTCTAACTGCAAATAATGACTCTTATCTACTAATAACTGTGTAAGCTTTTCATTTGGACAAGAAGCATCCGCATAAAACTTTAATAAGAACGCTTTAAGATCTTTTTGCATCGAATAAAGCTCTTGCATCTGCTCATCACTTATCGAACGATTCTGCTTAGAAGAGCCTTGATTTACTATTTGTTTGGTATGCATCCAAATCGCACAAAGAATCATTCCAAATCCCACAACGACAAAAATAGCCCCTAGAGAAATCTTTGCCAGAACGAAACAAAGAATACTGATACAAAGTAGTAAACCACCAAATAGAAGAAGAGATTTCAAAGCCAGGGAATTTTTCTTATCTGTTTCAGATTGAACATCCATTGCAAGTTCATCTTGTTTACGAGTTAATTCATCTATATGCGCACAGGCTTTTTGTTTCTGATAGATTATCTCATCATCTGGAGCTTCTAGAGAAAAAATCTGACTTAATCGTTCCCATTCCTTTTGATCAGCCAAAGAAAGATGTAAGGCCTTTTGTTTATTTTCTAGTGCATGCACTTCATTTATTGTTTCTTCACAGCGCTGCAATTCTGCTTCATGAACTGGTTTATCCTTAAAGAATCTAGTCAGCTTAGATAAACTTTCCGCCTCAGTTGCACTTAATTCTTGTGCCTGTAAAGCCCCTTGTTTCTGGGCAAGACTTTGTAGTTCTGCCTCCCATTTATCCATCTCTTCCTTACTAGGCACACCATCCATAAAGCGTTGATTTAGTGTCTCTCTTTCCAAGACTTCTTCCTTTGAAAAAGATGGATTGGATTGTGCATCTACTTGAACTAAGGCATGAATCTTTTCTTGGCAAGTTTGAATATCCTTATTGCATTTTTCAGCATCCGAAAAAAGCAATTTCCCGCTTTCTTTTGTCTCTATATCTTCTTGATTAAGAGCCAGATGTTCCAAAGAGTCCTCGGTTTGATGCAAAGTTTCCAAATTCCGGTTCATTTGTAGAACTTCTTCTTTTAACGGCAAACCCTTTGGATAAAGCTTTTCAATCTTTTGTATGTCTGCTTCCACATTTGAAAGATCTTGCTTTAATTTTGATAACTGATCCTGTATCGTTTTATCTCTTTCATAGCTGGATGTATCGAGAATTCTTTGATGCAAAGACGATAGCTCGTGTTCATATTGTTTATGCAGAACTAAAAGATCCGTTAATTGTTGCGTAAGATCTTCCAAAGGAATTTTTTTAGCCTCTAAATCCGCTAATGTTTCTTCCAATTGCAGGATTTGGTTTTGGATTTCATCCACCTTTCCCCCGCTTCCACGAAGTTTTTTATAAGCTTTTCGCGCCGTTTCGATTCTCGTAATGGCTGATTCATAATTATTTAAATCATCCGTATTATTTACTAAATTATTTAGTTTCGTTCGAATCGATGTTGTCAATGAAGTATCTGCACGCATGATTTGGGGCAAATAAATACTCCGCATAAAAGACTCGGCATCCAATTGAAAAATCTCTTTGCCAAGGTTTTCACTATACAAAGTGCTATCTTTACGATGCGTTAAATCATACAAGGAAAACGCATCTTTTTTCGCTGTTTTCCCAAAACTTCGCCAAACCCGATACTTTGTATCCGCAATCTGAAAATCTAAACTTCCACCATATTTACCACCTTGCCAAGGTAGAAACTTTTTACGATCATTTTTTTGAAGATCTTGGGAACTTGTTTTATTAAAACCATACAACATCGCTTTAATAAAGGCCGATAGCGTACTTTTCCCAAAACCATTTGGTGCTTGAAAAACATTTAAGCCATCGGAAAATGTATAATCGAAATTTGATAATTTTCCAAAGTTTTCTACATGACACTTTAATAGTTTCATACGGTAATCTCCTCATCCGACAAAGCTTCTAGTCCTGTACGAATAATTTGTAGTTTTTCTTCCTCACTAAGATCCTTATTTTGCATAACCAAACGAATAAATTCACCCTTTAAGGATATATCCTTCGAATAGACATCCGGATCATAAGCCGGTTTCATTTCATCTTTTAACTTCACAAAGTAATAATCATTATGAATGAGACTATAAAGATATTCTGAAGCAATTTGGCTAGAAAAATCCGTTTGACCCTTCAAAACAAATTCCACCATATCATTTTTTGAAATATCGGCAGCTGCTTCTTTCATTTTTTGATAAACGGCATGATTTGTGGCTGCACCAGAAACATCTACATTTACACGATGAACCATTCGTGAAGCAAAAGGAATAAAGGTACAAGATAAATTTCTAGTATCGGTATCAATCGTCACAAAACCTTTAGGTCCACATTCATCAAAACCTCTGCCTTCTAAACATCCTGGATAACAATAGATTCCATTTTCATCGATTCTATCACAGGCATAACTATGAATATGGCCAAGAGCTAGATATTGGATGTTCTTCTGTTTTAATAAACTAAGATTCACAAGATCCACACCAGAATTCGATGCAATCTGTCCATGCAGCATCACGATATTAATGCGATTGTTTTGAACTGGAAGTTGATCATATAACGTAGTCGCATTGTCCTTTGTCATCTCTATACCCGAAATAGAGACATCTCCATAATCAAACGTTGTCCAATCATTTGTAAATACTTTAAAGTTTTCTGGAATATCCTTATCCAGAAAGGCATTGGCTTTGGCATCGTGATTACCACTGACATAAAGAAAGTCAATTTGTGGGGCAGATTGAATGGAATCCAATACGGATTCAACTGTACGTCTGGTCACTCGATCTCGATCAAATAAATCACCCGCAATTAAAACTACCGCAATTTGATGGCTTTTCGCATAATCAATCATGCGTGTAAAAGTTTTTAATATTTCTGCATTTCTTTGGATTGCCTGATCTTTATCCATATGCGTTTGCATCGCAGAATCTAAATGTATATCGGCACAATGTAAAATCTTCACTAGGCATCACCTCCCAAAACAGTTTTATTATAAAAAAAGGTTAAAACAAGTTAGACCTTAACTCATTTTAACCTAAAATCTTCTATTTATCTAAATCATGTAAGATAGATTCAATTCGATTACCACGTTCGAGACTCTTATCTTGTAAGAAAATAAGATCTGGTGTTTTACGAATTGTTAAACGTTTGGCTAATTCGGAACGAATATACCCTTTGGAATGATTTAACACCCGCATTCCGGCATCGTTTCTTTCTTGTTTTCCTAGAAAAGAGACATAGACTTTCGCAATAGATAAGTCTTTGGTGCATTGAACATCGGTAACGGTGACAAAACCAAGTTTTGGATTCTTCAAATCAAATTGGAGAATATTAGAAATTTCTCTTTGAAGAACCATATCTAAACGTTCTTGTTTTAATGACATATTATTGTTCTACTTCCTGGTCTTCATATAATTCAATCAAATCTCCAACTTTGATATCATTATAGTTTTCGACAGTTAAACCACATTCATAGCCCGATTGTACTTCTTTAACAGAATCCTTGAAACGTTGTAAAGAACCAAGAACCCCTTCATAGATCACAATACCATCACGAATGACACGAACTTTGGCATCACGTTTCGCAACCCCATCAGTAACCATACATCCGGCAATCGTACCAACTTTACTAGCCTTATATGTTTCACGAACTTCAGCTTGTCCAATAACCACTTCTTGATAAACTGGTGCAAGAAGACCTTTCATCGCTGCTTCTAATTCTTCCAAAGCTTTATAGATAATGTTGTGTAGACGAATTTCAACATTTTCTTCTTCGGCTTTCTTACGTACAGCAGCTGTAGGTCGAATATTAAATCCATAAATAATGGCATTCGAAGCACTAGCTAATAAGATATCCGATTCACTAATCGTACCAACCGTCGAACGGATAACATTAATACGAACAGTATCTACATCCAATTTTTCCATAGAAGCCTTTAAAGCCTCCGCAGAACCTTGCACATCGGCTTTGATGATGACATTAATTTCTTTCATGTCTTCTTCATTAATTTTACGAGCTAAGTCTTCTAGTGACATAGCAGATGTACTGTTACGTTCTTTTTCAATTTGTTTTTCTTCACGTGATTGTGCAATAGATTGTGCTTGTTTATATGTCGAATAAGTCATAAAGACATCACTTGCACGAGGAACCTCATTCAAACCAATAATTTCAACTGGCATACTTGGTGTCGCACATTTGATTTCTTTTCCTTTATCGTTCGTCATACGACGAACTCGTCCATAAGAAGTACCAACAACAACACTATCACCAGAATGAAGCGAACCACGTTGCACTAACAATGTAGCTACTGGTCCACGACCTTTATCCAATTTAGCTTCAATAACGGTACCACTAGCCATGGCATCAGGATTGGCTTTTAATTCTTGCATATCCGAAACTAATAGAATAGTTTCCAATAAGTCTTGCACACCTTCTCCAGTTTTTGCGGAAACAGGTTGGAAAATCGTATCGCCACCCCATTCTTCTGGCATAACACCTAATTCAGACATTTCACTCATTACACGATCTGGATTAGCGCCGGGTTTATCAATCTTGTTGACAGCAACAATAATTGGCACTCCAGCGGCTTTGGCATGGTCAACGGCTTCTTTGGTTTGTGGCATAACACCATCATCTGCAGCAACGACAATGATAACGACATCCGTTACTTGTGCTCCACGCGCACGCATAGCTGTAAAAGCCTCGTGACCTGGCGTATCTAAGAAAGTAACCTTACGATCACCAACATTTACCTGGTAAGCACCAATATGTTGGGTAATACCACCGAATTCATCTCCCGTTACATTCGTATTACGAATTGTATCCAATAATGTTGTTTTACCATGGTCAACATGTCCCATGATCGTTACAACAGGTGGACGTGAAACTAATTTGGATTCATCTTCTTCAATGTTATCCAATTGATCTTCGATATTGTCTTCTTCAATAATAACTTCTTTATGCACTTCGACATTGAATTCAGCACAAATCAATTCAATATCATCATCTGATAATACGGTATTAATTGTAGACATATTACCTAAAAGGAATAAGAACTTAATAATTTCCGAACTATTTTTATGCATCAATTCCGCTAACTGACCAACGGTTAGAGTATCATGATACGTAATTTCTTTAACCTCATCCTTTTTGACAGGACGCACAGGTTGTTTGTTCCGCTGATTACCTCTACCCTTGTTATATTTTGACGGTTTCTTTTTACGTTGCGGTTTTTTACTGTTGTTATTGTTATATGCCATAGCCACCTATCCTTTCTTCTCTATCGCTTCTACAAAATGCTTATCCGTGATTCCAAATGAATTCATGGAACGCGATGAAATGCAATTGAATCGCAAAGCATCTATTTCCATCAAAGGAATCTGATAAAACGCACACTTATCTTTTAATTTCTTTTTCCGGTTATTGCCACAAGAACTGGACATGATAACCAGAAAAACTTCATTCTTTTGAATAGCAGGAATCAAACGATCTCCAAAAACAACCTTACCTGCTTTCCAGGCAATCTGTAATAAGGAAATCGTATTATTCATCTACATACTCCAAAAGTTTGGTATACACTTCTTCAGGAATTTCCATTTCCAAAGCTCGATCTAACGCATGATTTTTCTTAGCTAAAGAAATTGTCTCTTTCCGCTTTGAAACATATGCACCATGTCCATTCATTTTTCCGGTAGGATCAACTTCAATGGTCTTTTCTGGTGTACGTACCACACGAATCAATTCTTTTTTTGGAAATCTTTCTTGTGTAACCACACATTTTCTCATAGGAATTTTACGCATAGATCCTCCTAATCGTAGTATTCATCATACTCTTCGTAATCTACATCATCATCCCAACGATTGTCTTCGTATTCTTCTTCCGCTTCAATTTCCGCTAATTCTTCATCCGAATAAATTGGCTTCATTTGTTCAAATTGCGGTCTCTTTTCTTCTTTTGGTTCTTCTTTCTTCTTAGGTTCTTCAACCTTTTTCTTAACTGGTTTCACTTCTTCTTTGTGAGAAGCATCGGCAAAGTTTTCGAATTTAGAAGTATACTCTTTTACTTCAGAAGCACGCTCTTTACTACGAGCCTCTTTGGCAATACGCGCAGCAATTTCCATGTCATCTTCTTCTTTTTGTGGTTGGTCAATGACAACCTCTTCTTGGACAGGTGCTTCTTCTTGTACTACAGCTTCTTCGCTTTCTGAATCCGTTAAAATGATTTCTGCTTCTTCTGGCTCATCATCATATTCAAAATCTGGTAATTCAACCGATTCCAGATCAGAATCTTGATTCTTTAACTCTTCAATACGCAATTGTTGTTTATAAGCACGTTCTTCGGCTTTCTTCTGATTGTATTCATCTTGCATCTGTTGGGAAAGTGCCATGTAATCCACACCATTTTCTTCCATTTCTGATACGGATTTAATATCAATCTTATGGTTAGATAAACGAACCGCTAAACGCGCATTTTTACCACGTTTACCAATGGCTAAAGAAAGTTGATTGTCAGGAACAACAACTACTAATCCATCATCAACATTAGGATTCTTAAATACGGCAACTGATTCACTTGGACTCAATGCATTTTGAATCAATTCACTGATGTTATCCGACCATTCAAAAATATCAATTTTTTCACCATTTAATTCATTAATAATGGTTTGGACACGTTGCCCTCTTGGACCAATACATGCCCCAATTGGATCAATGTTTTCATTGTGTGAATAAACCGCAATTTTACAACGTTCCCCAGCTTCACGTGCAATGGCTTTAATTTCAATAGTTCCTTGATAGATTTCTGGAACTTCACGTTCAAATAAACGACGAACAAAAACAGGTGTTGAACGACTAACTAAAACTTGAGCTCCACGAGTTTCTTTATTTACTTCCCGAATCACAACTAATAAGTTTTGGCCTTCATAATAGTGTTCAGTAGGAATTTGGTCTACACGACGCATCATTGCTAAAGTTTTTCCAATATTAACGATAACGAATTTGTCTTCTACGGTTTCAACTGTACCTAAAACCATATCATCGACTTTGTCACAATATTCTTCGTAAACCAATTGTTTTTCCGCTTCACGAATTTTTTGTTTCATGACATTTTTAGCCAAGTTAACATCTGCACGGTCAAATTCTGTAAAATCTACTTCGTCTTCATCAACTAAATCACCAATCTTAGCGTCTTTTTTGTATTTTTGGGCATCTTCTAGAGAGAATTCCAAAGCATCATCTTCGACTTCTTCTACCACCATACGTTGTGGATAGATATGAATGTGACCATTTTCAATCGCAACATGTACATATCCATCAGGAATATTTACGTGTTTACGATACGCTTTCGATAAAGCTTCAACCAATGCTCCTTCAACAATATCAGAAGATAATTGTCGATTGGATTCAATACCTAATAATGCGTTTTTTAAATCACTAACTTTTACTTTCATACATAGCTCCTATACTTTTACTGCCGTCATAATTAAAGAAATATTTTCTCGATCAATTTCAATTTCTTTATTTCGCGTTTTATCTTTATATTGAATCGTTACAGACTCTTCTTGTACTTCTTTTAAATCTCCAAACACATGATCCAATCCTTGTTTCGGATTTTTAAGTTTTACATAGACATAGCTACCAATTGCGTTCTGCATTTGTTCTTCATTCTTCAGTTCGCGTTCAGCACCAGGTGAACAAACTTCCAAATTGTATTCTTTGTCATACCAGTCTTTTTCATCTAAGAATGTACCAATGGCATCGCTACAACTAGCGCAAGTATCTAAATCCACAGCACCTTCTAATTTCTCAATCGAAATTCGCAACAAAGGTGGTTTTTCATTGGTTAGCCATTCTAAGTCATACAAACGACAACCATTCTCAGCCAAAATGGGTTCAATCCATTTTTTCAAACGATCCATACATTTCTCCTTCCAAAATTAAGGAGTGGGATGACCCACTCCTTACTAACTATACATATATTTAATACCACAAAACCTACGAACTTGCAAATTTATTTATTTTCCTCTAATTCAATGTGACGAAGAATAATCGTCTCAATGAGTTCTGCTGCAAGTTTTGGATCATCATTACAAACAATATACTTATATTCTTTGATCATTTTCATTTCATGGTTGGCTTTAGCTAAACGCTGTTGAATGATTTCTTCTGGTTCACTACGACGACCACGAATACGTCGTTCTAATTCATCCATGGAAGGTGGAATGATAAAAATACTCAAGGCATCTGGACAACGTTTCTGAACTTGTATAGCCCCTTGTACTTCAATTTCCAATAAAACATTTTTCCCTTCATCACGTAAACGGTTCACTTCTTTCAGTGGTGTGCCATAATAGTTACCGACAAACTCCGCATATTCCAACAAGTCGCCATTCTTAATAGCCTGTTCAAACTTATCGCGTGTTGTAAAAAAGTAATCGACACCATCAACTTCACCCACACGTGGTTTTCTTGTTGTCATAGATGTAGAATAAGCTAAATTTAATTTGGTACTCTTTTCAAAAAACTTACGAATTGTCCCTTTTCCTACACCACTCGGACCACTTAAAATGATTAATAATCCACGTTTCATGCACAATCTCCCTTTTTTATATACCCCATTGTATCCTCGAAAGATAAGAGTGTCAAAGAATTTATCAATATGTTACAATACGAAAGATTGGAGGAAAAAATATGGCAATGGATGGACTTTTACTTGTGACAATCACAAAACAATTAAATGAGCTTTGCCCATGTAAAATCAATAAATTTCAAAATATTAGTGACGAAGAAATCCTCTTTCAACTCCATACTCGAAATCATGGAAATAAAAAGTTATTGATTAATGTACACTCAAACACAAATCGTTTATACCTAACAAACCAGCGCGAAACAACCCAGGCAAATCCTAGCAATTTTGTTATGGTTTTACGTAAACAATGTGCGAATTGTATCATTGAATCAATCGAACAAATGAACTATGACCGCATCTTATGTTTTCATCTGGCAACAAGAAATGAACTGGGAGATTACGTTGGATTTAACTTATATGTAGAATTAATGGGAAAATACGCAAATATGATTTTAGTGAATGAGAAAGAAGTCATCATTGATGCATTAAAGCGAATTCCTGTATATGAAAACTCCAAACGATTTATACACCCTGGTGCCGTCTATAAATATCCTGAACAAGGCCAGAAACAAATTCCCACCCAGGCGAAAAATCTCGATTTTGACCAAAGTTTAGTTTCCCAGGTCTATGGTTTTTCTCCTATTTTATCTACCGAGTTTGCTTATCGAATTCACCAAGGAGAAAAATATACCGATCTAATCCAAGAAGTCATTCATAGTCAAACCTTATATGTCTATGATACAGACTATCATTGTATTGAATTAACCCATTTACATAAACAAGCCAAAGTGTATCCGCTTATGGAAGGACTAAATGCCCTCTATACAGAAAAGGAACATAAAATTCGCATCAAGGAACAATGTGGTGATGTATATCGAACCGTTGAAAAAGAATTAAAACGCGAAAAGAAAAAATTACCTAAGTTGCTGCAAACCTTAGATAAATCAAAAGATTATAAAAAGTATCAAGAATATGGTGACTTATTGTTTGCGTATATGAGTCAAATCAAGAAACAGCCAAATATTGTACTTACATCTTTTGAAACAGGTGAAGAAGTCACAATTCCGATTGATATGCGACTAGATATCAAAGGCAATGCCAACAAGTATTACCAGAAATATCATAAACTAAAACGCTCTCAGAGTATCTTGGAAGAACAAATACAAATATGTAAAGATGAAATTGAATACTATACCCAGTTAAGTGACCAATTAAAATATGCATCTATTGAAGACGCTTTAGAAATCCGAGAAGAACTCGTAAATAATCGTGTGCTCTTCCAAAAGAATACGAAGCGCAAAGTTAAAAAGAAAAATGTACCAAACCTCATTCATCTAAAAGTTAATGAGGCAGATATTTATGTAGGTAAGAATAATATTCAAAACAACTACATCACCCATAAACTCGCACGCAAAGAAGATTTATGGTTTCACGTCAAAGACTATCATGGTTCTCATGTTTTACTAAAATGTGAGGAAGTAAACGAAGAACTGATTCGAATGTGTGCCTTACTTGCTGCCTATTATTCCAAAGGTCAACTATCAAGTAGTGTTCCTGTAGACTATTGTCCCATCAACCAGTTAAAAAAAGTACCTGGTTCCAAAATTGGCTTTGTGACAATGAAAAAATATAAAACAATTTATATTGATCCAAACCAAGAACAAGTACAAGAAATTCTCCAAACATATAAAAAGCCGGCTTAACAGCCGACTTTTTCATTACCCTTTAATATCGATGGTACTACCATCAGGACCTGGGGTTTCTTTTAAATATTGGATAATTTTAGCTTTTTGATCTGGTTTTGTTGGTTTACATAAGAATTGATTTGTTTCTCCAGAAACCATGCCTTCTGCAAATCCAGAACAACCAGGGTAACCACAACCTCCACAGTTATAACCAGGAAGCATGCCCGTTACATGTTCAACTCGTTCATCCACTTCAACCTTTAATTTAGAATCAGCAATTCCTAATCCCAAACCAAGAAGACCACCAAGAACAAGCATCATTACGATTGCTGCAATCATTGTATTCCTCCTACTTTTTATCGTGATCTGGATGTAAAGAGCAAGAAACCAGTTTACATCCATCACAGTCTGTTTTTAAATTTTCACACCCTTTTGGAACAGGGGTTTTTTTGTTATTTAAATAAGCCCAAATATAAATGCCAATCAATGCGCCAACAAACAGTATAGCTGCAAGAATTCGAAACATTAAATAACTCCCGCAAAGGCAGTAAAGGCCATAGACATAATAGCTGCTACAACCAAGGCAATTGGATTTCCCTTAAAAAATTCTGGAACATCGCTTAATTCCAAACGTTCACGAATTGTAGAGAAAATATAAAGAACAAGGGCAAATCCCATTGGTGTACCAACAGAATACATAATCATGTGCGCAAAATCATATCCATTTTGAATATTTACTAAACATACATTTAATACAACGCAGTTTGTAGTAATCAAAGGAAGATAAACACCTAAACTCTTATATAGAGCAGGACTTGTCTTTTTAATAAACATTTCCGTTAATTGTACCAAAGACGCGATAACTAGAATAAAGGTAATCAAATCCATAAATTCCAATTTCAAAGGAACAAGGACAAGATAATATAAACCAAATGTAATAATAGATGCGGCAACGATAACAAAGACAACGGCAACACCCATACCTAATGCACTAGTACGTTTTTTCGAAACACCCATGAATGGGCACATACCTAAGAACTGGGTTAAGATAACGTTATTAACAATTAAGCTGGTAAATAATAAGCCAAATAATTCAGACATAAACTATTTTCCCTCCTTAGCAGCTGCTGCTTCTTTTTTCGCAGCACGATCTTTATACCATCCAACAAAGGCTGCCAACATAGCGAAAGTTAAGAAGGCACCTACAGCTGAAGAGAACATGCTGATAGTAAAATTACTTGGGATAATATGTACATTCAAGAAAACCTGGCTTGTATTAAATGGGTTAGAAACTTTAAAGCCTCCCGTAGAGATTACTTCACGAATAAAACTCATAGATAATACAGCTAATGTATATCCACAACCCATACCTAAACCATCTAATGCAGCATCCATAGGATTATGGTTGCACGCATACGCTTCGGCACGACCTAAGATAATACAGTTAACAACGATCAATGGAATAAATACACCAAGACTGGTATTTAATGCAGGCGCATAGGCTGCAATCAACATTTGAACAATTTTAACCAATGTCGCAATAATAACGATATATACCGGAATATGTACTTCATCTGGAATAATGTTACGTAATAAAGAAATAATTACGTTTGACATAATCAAGACAACAATGACCGCAATACCCATACCAATCGCATTATCTACTGTTGTAGTGATTGCTAAAGTCGAACAAATACCTAAGAATAAAGAGAATACTGGATTTTCTTTCAATAATCCATTTTTAAAACTTTGAAATTTTGACATATCTATTCTCCTTTCAACTCATCTACGTAACCAGCAGCTTCATTAATACCTGCCGTTACAGCACTCGAAGAAATGGTTGCTCCGGAAATCGTATCTAAATGATCAGAAGCTTTCTTTCCTTCAATGCTCTTACGGAAAGGACTATCCATAACTTTTGAACCTAAACCTTTTGTATCTCCATTAGATAAAGCTAAGTACTTATCAACAACACCTGTATCTTTATTAATAGATACTAAGAAAGTTGTTCCATCCTTATATCCAGATACAGACATATTAAAGATATAAAAGTCTTTATAAGAATAAACCTTTTGCACAGTTTTAGAATCTTCCGTAAACTTCACTTGTTTAAAATCGTCTAAAGCTGCTGACTTATACATTTTTTGCAAAGATTCTTGTTCTTGTTTCAATTCGTTTTCCGCAATAACAGGAGCTGTCAAGTTATTGGCAAAAGCCAATGCTCCACCAGCAATTGCAGAAATAATTGCTAAGAAAATCGTTAAATGTAAGATCTTGTTCATAGAACATTCACCTCCACATTTTCAACAACTTTTGCTTCTTTTTCACCCTTTGGATTTGAAACAGGATGTACAGAGCAAGCGGCAAAAATCGTAATAGCTAAGCCAACTAAAGCTAAGTAGATGAAACCATGTTTTGCTTTCTTTAAGATATCTAATTGTTTTCCATCTAATAAAGATTCAATTAATGGCGTCATCATATTCATCAATAAGATAGAATATAAACAACCTTCAGGTAAGTTACCTGTTAAACGAATCAATACTGTTAAGATACCAGCACCCAAGGCAAAGATCGTACGACCAGCTGCACTTGTAGGACTTGTAACAGGATCGGTCAACATAAAGAAGGCTCCAAAAACAACACCACCTAAAATAAGATGAAGTACAGGATACCAAATAAAGCCTGGAATACCATGGTAAGATCCAACACCGGTAATAATGGCAACAATTGCCGTCATCACAAAGATCGTACCTAAATATACAACTGGAACACGCCAGTCAATAATCTTACGAACAATTAAGAAAATACCAATTAAGACAATCGCAATTGTAAAGGTTTCGCCTAAAGCTCCAGGATATGTTCCTAAAAATAAGCTAGACCATCCACCTACTTGAGAAAGGAAGCCATCCAAAGCATCAGCATTGGCAGGAACCCATCCATAAGAATTGGCAATTAAAGCAGTTGGTGTAGCACTTGTTACTAAATTTGTAGAAGCACCAGTAAATGTCGCAAAGATAACGGCACGACCAACAGCTGCAGGGTTAAAGATATTATGGCCAAAACCACCAAATAACATCTTACCGAAGATAATTGCGAAAGCTGTAGAAATAATCAAAGCATATGGACGTGTTGAAATAGGAACCATTAACGTCAAGATAATGGCTGTTACCCATCCAAATGAATTTTGAATTTCTTTTTTAGGATCTCTTTTACGAATTTTCGCAAATAAGAATTCACAAACAAGAGTTGTGACTAATGAACAAACTAATAAAAGAATCGCTTGAAGTGCATAACGAGATCCATATGCACTTGCATAATAGAAAACCGCCAAGACAAATACTAGCAATAAGCCAAGAGTCAATTCTTTCATGATCTCTTTGGTTGTTAAATTACCTTTTAAGCTTGGGCTCACATGAAAATTAAACTTCATATTCATCCTCCCTATTTCTTCTTCAAGGCAATTACACGTTTTGCCTTACGTACATTTTCCGTAACATTGATATGACTTGGACAAACATATGTACATAAACCACATTCAATACAACTAGATGCCCCACGTTTAATCATTTCATCGACATCATTGGCTTTTACGGCAGCCGCAATACGAACTGGTTGTAAGCCAGATGGACAATGATCGGAACAACGTCCACAACGTAAACATTCAATGGCATCGTCTTCAACATGCTTTAAAATCGTCAAAGCGTTCATGGCACGGTCAATCACAAATTGATCATTTAAAATCGTTTTACCCATCATAGGTCCACCAGCAATCAAACGAACACTATCGCATGTATATCCACCACATGCTTCAATAATTTCATTAACTGGCATACCTACAGGAACGGATACGTTCATTGGATTTTTTACACCATCACCACTTACGGTAATCGTCTTACGTACAATTGGTTCTCCCAATCTAAAGGCACGAGCCATGGCAATAGCTGTTGTCGCATTGTCTACAATAGCACCGGCTTCAGCTGGTAACATACCATATTCTTTATGTAAGATTTCACGTACAAGAACACGTTCCCATCCCATTGGATATACATCTGGTACAGGACGTACTTGCACACCGTCTTTACAAGCAGCTTTTACTTTTTCAATCAAATCAGGATGGGATTCTTTGATACATACATAAACCGTATCAACTTTAGCCATCTTTTTCATAATAAGACAACCGGTAATCAAATCATCCACATCATCCATAACATTTCGATAATCAGCTGTAATATATGGTTCACATTCAACAGCGTTGATAAGAACACATTGAACTCCATCTGGTTTTCCATATTTTACATAAGTAGGGAAACCGGCACCTCCTAAACCAATAATTCCTGCTTCTTTGACAAAATCAACACACTCCTGTTCTGTTAAAGAAGTATAATCCTTTGGTTCAAATGCCTGAATGGTTTCTTGTTTTCCATCCGGTTCAATTACCATATGTACTTGTGGACGCATTGAATTGTGCATTCTTTTTGCGGTTCCACGATAAACTCCAGAAACACTTGAATAGATTGGAACAAATAAACCTCCTTTAGTTTGGGCAAGTTTTGTTCCAACTTTGACCTCATCTCCCTCGGAAACGAAAACTTCAAAATCATCTGCCGTGCTTCGACCATGAATCAAAGGAATGTAAATATTCTCTTTAGGCATTAAAGATAGCACTTGAGATTTTTCTGTCAGTTCTTTTCGACCTGGAATATGTTGTCGCATAGATCCTAAAAATAGTGACATAGATCTATTCCTCTCCTTCCATTTAATCAGTACACATCATAACCCTTTTTAAAAGTAGATTCAAGCTGAACTTATTCGACAAAATCAGGCAAAAAGCATATAATGTCCACATGAAAAAAAATAGTAAAAGCTGGCTGATTTTATCCCTTTGTTTCCTTTTAATTATGGTCTCTATTGTCTGTTTTATTCAATCCCGATCCAAAAGCAGCACCCAGAGTATTACCCTTACCGATGTAGGCTTTGATACCTCTATCACCTTCCAAGCAGATTGTACGGATGAAGAGTTCGCAAAATACACAAAAATCGTAGAAAACACATTCAAAGAAAACAACAAGCGCTTTGATCAATACCATGCCTATTCGAAGATCAATAATATATATACGATCAATCACGAAGCGGTAAATCATCCCATCGAAGTCGATCAAACGACAATGAAATGTATCAAAGATGCGATAAAGATCAATCAAGTATGTTCAAAATTTGATATCAGTTACGGTAGTGTTATGAATATTTGGCATGACTATCGTGAACAAGGCATGACCTTAAATGAAAAAGGAAAAAGTGGAAACCTTCCCAGCCAAGAAGAACTAAATGCAGCCAGTCAACACACTGGCATGGATAAAATCCAGATTCAGGGCAATACCATCTCCCTTACGGATTCACAATGTATGTTGGATCTAGGTGGCATAGCCAAAGGATATACAGCCCAGCTGACCAAAGAAAAACTCAATAAAGCAGGTCTTCATAACGGCTTTATCAATGCGGGAGGAAATGTTGTATTGATTGGCAAGAAATCCGATGGATCAAATTGGAACATCGGTGTACAAAATCCAGATAGTTCCGATTCCCTATTAAATATAGAAGTCGATCAAACAAATCAAGCCATTGTAACAAGTGGTGACTATCAAAGATACTACACCGTAAATGGTACCCGCTATTCTCATATCATTGATCCGGATACTTTGATGCCCGCAAAACAATGTCGTAGCGTAACAGTACTTACCAAGAATTCTACCAAAGCCGATGGTTTAAGCACTGCTCTATTCTCTTTAAACTTTGAAGATGGCTATGCCCTGGCTAAAAAAGAAAAGGTGCAAGCAATTTGGATTTTCGATAAAGCCCAAGCACCAAATAAAAAAGCTGATTTCACAACCAAAGGCTTTAAAATCTATACCACAAAATCCATTCGGAAAAAGGTAAGCTTATCCAATTAAGACAAGATGATTTATTTCATCTTGTCTTTCTTTTGCACAAAAAAAACACCCTTCCTAAGAAGAGTGCATAGAAACTATTTAACTTCAACAGTCCAATGGAATTTGTCTTCCAATCTTCCCCATTGAATACCAGTCAATGTATCATATAACTTGTGGGTTAATTCACCAGTCTTAAATCCATTAATAGTAACTTTTTCACCTTTATAGTAAAGTTCTCCAATTGGAGAAATAACAGCAGCTGTACCAGTTCCCCAAGCTTCTTCAAGCTTACCGTTTTTACCAGCTTCCATTAATTCATTTACATCTAAGTGTTTTTCAATTACTTCATAACCCCATGATTTCAAAAGTTGAATCATTGAATCACGTGTAACACCAGGTAATACAGTTTCTCCAGCAGGAGCTGTAATGATCTTACCATCAATCTTGAACATAACGTTCATAGAACCAACTTCTTCTACATATTGACGATGAACACCATCCAACCAAAGAACTTGTGTATAACCTAATTCTTCAGCTTTTTCTTGAGCTTTCAAACTACCTGCATAGTTACCACCACATTTTGTGAATCCTGTACCACCAACAGTAGCACGAGTATATTCATCTTCGATATAAATCTTAACTGGACTTACACCTTCTGGATAGTAAGCACCAACTGGTGAACAAATAATAATAAATTTATAAGAACGACTTGGATGAACACCAACAGCTTTTTCCGTTGCGAACATATAAGGACGAATATATAAAGATTCACCATCCCCTGTAGGAATCCAATCTTTTTCAACACGTACCAAAGATTCACATGCTTGAACAAAGTCTTCTTCTGGTAAAGTTGCCATACTCAAACGCTTGTTTGAATTAATGAAACGACGTGCGTTCATTTCTGGACGGAACATTAATACTCGACCGTCATCTGTTTTATAAGCTTTTAAACCTTCAAATGTTTCTTGCGCATAGTGTAATACCATGGTTGCTGGATCCATCATGATAGGCGCATATGGAGTAATACGTGCGTCATGCCATCCTTGTCCTGCATCCCAATCGGCAACAAACATATAATCGGTATAATATTTACCAAATCCCAATGTACCGGTTGGTTTTTCTTTTAAGTGATCTGCTTTCTCAAATCTGATTTCCATAAGATAAACCCTCCTAAATATTCTGTATTAATAATACACCTCTGAAAAGAATCGTCAATGTAAGTTTCAATCATTTTCATTAAATTATGAAATAAATGAAACAACTAAATCTCCCATTTCTTTACATCCGACTTTTTTCATACCTTCACTCATCATATCAGCTGTACGATATCCTGCATTTAAAACTTCATTAACAGCATTTTCAATATCTTTTGCTTCTTGTTCCAAATGGAAAGAATAACGCAACATCATCGCAACGGATAAAATCGTTCCTAATGGATTGGCTAAATCTTGGCCAGCAATATCTGGCGCAGAACCATGAATTGGTTCATACATACCAACACTGCTACTACCCATTGAACTAGAACCAATCGTACCAATAGTTCCTGTTAACATACTAGCTTCATCGCTAAGAATATCCCCAAACATATTTTCTGTTAAGATGACATCAAATTGACTTGGCTTCTTACACAACTGCATAGCCGCATTGTCAACATACATAAAATCTAAAGTGACTTCTGGATATTCTTTGGCAAGTTCAGTGACGACTTTACGCCATAATTTAGATGTATCTAAAACATTTGCTTTATCGACACAAGTCACTTTTTTACGTCGTACCATTGCGGTATCAAAAGCAACTTTGGCAATACGACGAATTTCCTCTTCGCTATAGGACATGATGTCGGTTGCCACATCCCCTTCGGTTTTATGCTCACCAAAATAAATACCACCTGTCAATTCACGAACAACGACAAAATCAATGCCTTCTTGAACAATTTCAGGTTTCAAAGGAGAAGCATCTGCCAATTGTTCAAATAGAACAGCAGGACGAATATTGGCAAACAATCCCAACAAACTACGGATGCGTAAAAGCGCTTTTTCAGGACGATTTTCAGGTGGTTGACTATCGTACTTTGGACCACCAACAGCACCTAATAATACACTGTCACTCGCTAATAGCTGATCAATTGATTTTTGCGGTAAACATTCTCCCGTTGCATCAATTGCCGCACCACCAGCTAAAACTTCCTCTAAGGTAAAAGTATGATGATACTTCTTTTCAATAGCGGAAAGAACCTTCAATGCTTCCCCAACGATTTCAGGACCGATTCCATCACCACGAACAACTGCAATTTTCTTTTCCATTATTGATTCTCCTTTTTTGCGTTAACATAATTAACCAAACCACCTTGAGCAATAATGTTTTGCATAAATGGTGGGAATGGAGCCGCATGAAATTCTTTTCCAGTCGTTACATCGGTGATGACACCCGTATCAAAATCAACCTTTACTTCATCCCCTTCGGAAATATTTGCAGCAGCTTCTGGACATTCCATAATCGATAAACCAATATTAATCGCATTACGATAAAAGATACGTGCAAAACTATCGGCAATAATACATGAAATTCCTGCTGTCTTTAAAGCAAGTGGCGCATGTTCACGACTGGAACCACAACCAAAGTTCTTACGTGCCACCATAATATCACCAGCTTTTACACGACTGGTAAAAGTAGGGTCAATATCAACCATCGCATGACTCGCTAATTCTTTGGCATCAAAAGAGTTCAAATAACGCGCTGGAATAATGACATCTGTATCCACATTGTCACCATATTTTAATACTGTTCCATGTGCTTCTTTCATTCTTATTCTCCTCCTTTGATGTGTTCTGGATTGGCAATATAACCTTTAATCGCTGTAGCTGCAGCAATTTCAGGACTAGCTAAATAAATCAATGACTTCGTATCTCCCATACGTCCTACAAAGTTTCGGTTTGTGGTAGATAAGCATTTTTCACCATTGGCCATAACACCCATATGACCACCCATACATGGACCACAGCTAGGTGTATTGAAAGCACAACCCGCATTGACAAAAATATCCACTAAACCTTCGTGTACACATTGTAAGAAAATCTTTTGCGTAGCTGGTACAACCATTACACGAACATTTTCGGCAACCGTATGACCTTTTAAGATGGCTGCAGCTTTTCGTAAATCAGAAATTCGACCATTCGTACAAGAACCAATAACGACTTGATCTACATAAATTGGTTCTTCTGCTTCAATTTCATCAATTGTATGGGCATTACCAGGTAGATGTGGGAACGCAACCGATGGACGAATCTCGGATAAATCAATATCAATGATAGATTCATACGTTGCATCCTTGTCGGCTTCATAAATCGTATAATCTTTCACACCGGCATTTTCCATATAGTCAATCGCATTTTGATCAACTGGGAAGATACCATTTTTAGCACCTGCCTCAATTGCCATATTACAGATTGTAAAACGATCATCCATGGATAATTCATTTACACTAGGTCCAGCAAATTCCATCGATTTATAAAGGGCACCATCAACACCAATCTTTCCTATTATATGTAAGATGACATCTTTTCCACTTACATAAGGATTTAATTTTCCATGTAAATAGAATTGCAGTGCACTTGGAACTTTAAACCAAGCGATACCCGTTGCCATACCAGCAGCAATATCGGTTGTTCCTACACCAGTAGAAAAAGCCCCTAAAGCACCATATGTACAAGTATGTGAGTCAGCACCAATCACACATTGACCAGCATAGACTAAACCTCTTTCTGGCAAAATCGCATGTTCTACCCCACATTTTCCTTGTACCATCTTATGTGTCAATTTTTCTTGAATAGAAAAATCTAAAATAGCTTTTGAGTTTTCCGCACTTTTAATATCTTTATTTGGAGTGAAATGATCCGGAACAAAAACGACTTTATCTTTGTCGAATACATGTCCACCCATTTGTTGAATAATTGGTAAAGCCATAGGACCAGTGATGTCATTAGCCATCACCAGATCCAATTTAGCTTCAATCAAGTCACCTGCTTTACAAGATTCTAGACCAGCATGAGCAGCTAGAATCTTTTGCGTCATTGTCATTCCCATTATTTTAAACCCTTTCCTTCACGATAATAACGGTTTACCGCACTGAATAGTGCGTAAACAGAAGCTAAGATAATATCATCATCTACACCAACACCAAAACGATGTTCGTTATCTTCATCAGTCATTTGTACATACGCTACCGCTTTTGAAGCAGATCCAATACTTAAGGAGTGTTCAGAATAATCTTCAATATCAAAGTCGATCTTGAAGTGTTTACGAATCGCATTCGCAACGGAATCCAAACGACCATTTCCTTTTCCAGAAATATCAAATTGTTCACCATTAAATGTCACATCTAAATATGCACTAACAATTTGACCATTACGCGTAAAGTGATAATCATTCACTTCAAGTGGGGTCTTCAAATTCACAAAATCACGATCAAAGATATCTTTGACTTCATTTGGCATCAATTCGGCATGTTTATGATCACTGATGTTTTTAATATAGTAACCAAACTCTTCTCGGAATACTCTTGGTAAATCGAATCCATAATACTCTTGAAGAACAAAACCAATACCACCTTTACCGGATTGTGAATTGATACGAATTACATCTTTATCGTATTTACGTCCAATATCTCCTGGATCAATTAATAAATATGGTACATTCCAATGTTCTGGATGTTCTTTATGAAGGGCAAAACCTTTGGCAATCGCATCTTGGTGACTACCAGAGAAGGCAGCATAAACCAAATCACCAGAATAAGGTTCACGATCATAGACTTTCATACGTGTTACTTCTTCATAAACTTTACGAATGGCTGGCATATTGGAGAAATCCAATTTTGGATCAATACCAAGAACATACATATTCATAGCTACCGTAATAATATCGATGTTTCCCGTACGTTCTCCATTACCAAATAATGTACCTTCAACACGATCTGCTCCGGCTAATAAACCTAATTCTGTATCCGCAATTCCCGTTCCACGGTCATTGTGAGGATGTAAAGATAAAATAACCGAATCACGATTATGCATATGTTTATGCATATACTCAACCTGACTTGCATAGACATGAGGCATACTCATTTCTACCGTAACTGGTAAATTGATAATGACTTTATGATCTGGCGTTGGTTGCCAAACATCAATAACGGCATTACATACATCCAAAGCATATTCTGGTTCCGTTCCAGTAAAACTTTCTGGTGAATATTCAAAAATTAATTCAGAATCACTTTCCACCGCAAGATCTTTCAATAACTTAGCCCCATCGACTGCAATTTGTTTGACTTGTTCTTTTGACTTTTTAAATACTTGTTCACGTTGGGCAACACTTGTTGAGTTGTAAACATGAACAACAGCTCTTTTACAACCTTTGATAGCTTCAAAAGTTTTACGAATAATATGTTCGCGAGCTTGCGTTAAGACTTGAATCGTTACATCATCGGGAATTAAGTTATCCTCAATCAAACGACGACAGAATTCATATTCTGTTTCACTGGCTGCTGGGAAGCCAATTTCAATTTCCTTAAATCCTACTTGGACCAAAGTCTTAAAGAATTTAATTTTTTCATCTAAACTCATAGGAATAATCAATGCCTGATTACCATCACGCAAATCCACACTACACCAAATTGGTGCGTGATCTACGCAGTCTTTTTTCACCCAATCATAACAAGGTTCTGGGGGCAAATAGTATTCTTTGCCGTATTTTCTGTAATCCATATCGCTTTTCCTCCTTCAATAAAAAAACGCCCTTAGCATCTAAGGACGTTAAAAACGCGGTACCACCTTAGTTTTCCTGCCAACATTGACACGAACACTCAAACCTCTATAACGCAGAGGTGCGTTAAGCTCCCTGACAAGTTCCAATGTTGTTTGTACAAGTTTTCACCAAACACTTGCTCGCTAGAACAAAACAATCACTGTACTACTCCAGTTCGTTGCTTAATTTATAAACGATTATAAAAGATGAATAAATAATTTTCAACAAACTTTACAGACTTTTTGAAAAAAATTGGAAATTTCATGAAACATCATGGTTGAGCTAACATTAATAAAGGGTTATAATGGTCGTAAACCATTTTTTAAGGAGGGTGACTATGAAATTAACTGGATCACAAATTGTAATGGAAGTATTACTCGAACAAAATGTTGACACAGTATTTGGCTACCCTGGAGGAGCAGCGTTAAATGTATATGACGCACTATACGACTACTCTGACAAAATCCACCATATAATTACAGCTCATGAACAAGGTGCTGCTCATGCTGCAGATGGATTTGCCCGTTCAACCGGAAAGACCGGAGTTGTATTCTCTACCAGTGGACCAGGTGCTACCAATCTTGTCACAGGTATTGCTACAGCTTATATGGATAGTATCCCAATGGTAGCAATCACATGCAATGTAGGAGATAGCTTTATTGGCCGTGACTCTTTCCAAGAAATTAGTATTACCGGAGTGACACTACCAATCACAAAACATAATTACTTTGTCAATCGAATTGATGACTTAGCAGATGCTTTACGTAATGCATTCCGAATTGCCAATGAAGGACGAAAAGGGCCTGTTCTTGTAGACATCACAAAAGATGTTACAGCTGCTACAATAGAATATGAAAAACAAGAACCAATTCCATTGGCTCCCCATCCAAAGTTCAAACAAAAAGACATTGAAACAATTGCCCGCATCATTAATGAAAGTAAACGTCCTGTCATCTATTTTGGTGGTGGTGTAGAAGCAAGTGATGCGCGTGAAGAATTATATGAATTAATTCAAAAAGCCGATATTCCGGCAACCTATACCATGATGGCTGCTGGTGTCATTGATTGCGATGATCCAAAAAACCTTGGTTTAATTGGAATGCATGGTACGATTGCTGCCAATAAAGCCATTGATGAGGCGGATGTTGTTATCGCATTAGGTACAAGATTCTCAGATCGTGTAGCTTTAAATCCACGTCGTTTTGCCCAACGTGCGGCAATCATTCATATTGATATCGATGCAAGTGAAATCAATAAAAACGTTTTAATTAACTATAGTCTTATCGGTGATATCAAAGATGTACTACAAGCTTTACTTCCTTTATTAAAAGAAAGTAAACATGAAAAATGGATTGAAACCGTAACAGCTTATCAAAAATCGGTACGCGTTCTTCTAGAAGGAAAACTTCGTCCAAAAGATTTAATTGAGGCTGCATGTGATTTAACCGATAAAGATACCATCTATGTAACCGATGTTGGTCAACACCAAATGTGGGCTGCCCAATATGTTAAACATCATAATACACGTCGTTTTATTACCAGTGGTGGATTAGGAACGATGGGATTCGGTTATGGTGCTGCCATTGGTGCACAAATTGGAAATCCAGACAAACGTGTCGTTCATTTTACCGGAGATGGTTCTTTCCATATGAATTTAAACGAAGGATGTACCGCTGTAAGTTATGATTTGCCAATTATTACCATCATTCTTGACAACAAAGTTTTAGGAATGGTTTATCAATGGCAAACTGTATTCTATGACAAACACTATTCCCAAACGGTATTAAATCGTAAAACTGACTATGTAAAAGTCGCTGAAGGATTTGGTGCCAAAGGCTTTGAATGCAATACCTTAGAAGAATTCAAAGAAGCCTATAAACAAGCTTTGCAGTGCAAAGGTCCAGTTTGGATTGCCTGCAACATTGATAAAGAAGAACGTGTATTACCTATGATTCCAAATGGTGGAACATTAGAAGATATGATTGTTGATTAGAGGTGAGACCATGGCAAGAGAAGTACTAAGTATTTTTGTAGAAAACCAATCCAATGTATTAACCCGTGTAGCAAGTTTATTCGGACGTCGTGGTTTCAATATCGATTCCCTAACTGTTTCGACCACAAACGATCCAAAAATTTCGCGTATTACCGTTGTATTTGATGGAAATGATACTTCCCTTTCGCAAATTATGACTCAAACGCGAAAACTTGAACCGGTCAAAGATTTATTCTTGTTGAATCACAACAACAGTTTATTTAGAGAATTGCTTCTATTAAAAGTTTCTTGTGATAAGACCAATCGTTCCGGCATCATCGAAATTGTAAATATCTATCGTGGAAAAATCATTTCACTAACAAAAACTAATATGATTATCGAATTAACTGGTGCACCAGAAAAGATCGACGGTTTATTAGAAATGTTAAGTTGTTACAAAATCGAAGAAATTTGTCGAACCGGAATTACCGGTATTTCCCGAGAATCTGTAGAAACAGACGATTAATTGACTTAAACGAGGCGGCAAGCACCGCCTCTTTTAAAAAAGGAGAATATATGAACAATAAAAAAAGTGCTCAAGTAACCCAAGGTGTCGAAAAGGCTCCAATGCGCAGCTTGTTCTATGCGATGGGTTATACCAAAGAAGAATTAGATCAACCCCTAGTAGGAATCGTATCCGCTAAAAGTGATATCGTTCCTGGTCACTTCCACTTAGACAAAATTGTCGAAGCTATCAAAACCGGTGTTTCGATGCGAGGTGGTACTCCAATTGTCGTACCAGCTATTGGAGTTTGTGATGGAATTGCGATGGGACATAAAGGTATGCACTATTCCCTGGCAAGCCGTGAATTAATTGCTGATAGTGTAGAAACGATGGCTGAAGCCCATTGTTTCGATGCCTTAGTATTAGTTCCAAGTTGCGATAAGATCGTACCAGGTATGTTGATGGGAGCCTTACGTGTCAATGTTCCAACGGTAGTATGTACCGGTGGACCAATGTTAGCCGGACACGTAAAAGGTGAAGAAGTATCTCTATCAAAGATTTTCGAAGCCGTAGGTGCACGTAAAGCCAATATCATCGATGATAAAGACCTGGAAGAATTCGAACAAGGTGTCTGCCCAGGATGTGGAAGTTGTGCAGGTATGTACACAGCTAATAGTATTTCTTGTCTATGTGAATCCATGGGTATTGCCCTTCCAGGAAATGGTACCATTCCAGCTGTTTCCAACAAACGTATCTTATTAGCTAAACATGCAGGTATGGCAGTTATGGATATGTTAGAAAAAGGTCTTAAAGTCAAAGATATCGTTAATGAAAAGAGTATCAAAAATGCCTTAACTTGTGATATGGCATTAGGTTGCTCTTCAAACTCTGTATTACATTTATTAGCTATTGCCCAAGAAGCTGGTTATAACTTAGATTTAAGCACATTCAATGAATTTAGTGATCGTACACCAAACTTATGTCACCTAGCTCCTGCTGGTTCTACCCATATGCAAGATTTAGATCGTGCTGGTGGCGTACAAGCTGTCCTTCATGAATTAAGTAAAATCCATTTAATTGATACAGACTGCATGACAGTAACTGGTAAAACCGTTGGCGAAAATACCAAATATGCCATCAACAAAGATAAAAAAATCATTCGTCCAGTAGAACAACCATACTCAGAAAATGGTGGTATTGCCATTCTTTATGGAAACATCTGTCCGGATGGAGCTGTAGTAAAAAGATCTGCATGTGCACCTGAAATGATGCATCACATTGGACCAGCTCGTGTATTCGATTCCGAAGATGAATCTATCCAAGCTATCTATGCTGGCAAAATCAAGCCAGGTGATGTAGTTGTCATTCGCTATGAAGGTCCAAAAGGTGGTCCTGGAATGCGTGAAATGTTGAATCCAACTTCTGCCCTAGCGGGAATGAAACTTGATAAATCCGTAGCCTTATTAACCGATGGTCGTTTCTCCGGTGCTAGCCGTGGCGCAAGTATTGGACATATTGCCCCAGAAGCAGCTTCTGGTGGACCAATTGGCTTAATTCAAGAAGGTGACATGATCGAATTAAATATTCCGGAACACGCCTTAAATGTACAAGTCAGTGAAGAAGAATTAGCCGAACGTAAAAAACATCAAACCATCCTTCCACCAAAGATCAACAAAGGTTGGTTAAAACGATACGCAAAACTTGTTCAAGGAGCAAATATCGGCGCTATTCTAAAATAACAAAACATTCTATTAAGAACCAAATATACAGTATCATCTGTATATTTGGTTTTTTTTATTTTATAATTTAATTGAAAAAGATACTTCATACAAAAAAACAGAAAGGAGTAAACACCATGATTTATACATTCGAATGTGTTGATATCAATAATGAATCAAATAAGTATGATATTAAACAAGGAACCTTAGGAAGTTTTTCAATTGATCAGATAAAGAAAATAAACATAGCGTATGAACAAGCAAATTTCAAAGGAAAAACTAAACCTTTCTTACACCAATATATCGGTGGTGCTTCCTTCTTTACGGCAATGGAGCCAAAAATATATGTAGGATTAAAAATCATCACAAAACAAGATGAAACATTAGCTATTTACATATCTAATACACCGGTTTTATATCATTCTGATTCATTTTTTAAGGATGAAAAATTAGCAAAAAATATTCTTAAAGCATTTCAAACAGTCCTAAAAATGTCCAATTAAAAAAAGAGAGTTTCCTCTCTTTTTTTAATCGATATTTTACTTGATCTTCTCATTGATTTTTGTATATTCAATAAATTGTTTCGCAGTTCTAGGGGACCGACCACTGTTACGAATCGCGTAGGCTTCTGCTTGAATAGCTAATACATCTCTATCTGTTTCAATTTGATAACGATCTGCCAATTGCATAACAATTTCTAAGTATAAATCCTTTAGAGGTTTCGTAAAGGTTACCGTCAAACCAAAACGAGCAGCTAAACTCATTGTTTCCTGAATCGAATCGTTTCTGAACAATTCCCCACCATCGCGATTTTTCGAATTCTCTTGAACAAAATGGCGACGATTACTTGTGGCATAAACAACACAGTTATTTTGGTTATTTTGAATACCACCTTCCAGGATATTCTTTAAAGCGACAAAATCATCATCGTTGGATTTAAAGCTTAAATCATCAATAAAGATAATAAAGTGCAAAGGATTGTCCGCTAAGCTATCCATAATCTCTGGTAGAACAGCTAACTGATCTTTTTTCACTTCAATCAAGCGTAATCCTTCTTTATAGTATTCGTTGACAATGGCTTTTACTGTAGAAGATTTTCCTGTTCCTGCATCGCCATAGAGTAGAACGTTATTTACTTTAATTCCCTCTAAAAAAGCTAAAGAATTTTTGATTACTTGTTCTCTTTCCCGTTTATAGCCAATGAGATCCGATAAACGTTGGGGATCAGGATGAATGATAGGAACTAATCGTCCATGTTGAATGCCAAAGGCACGATACTTCGCAAATACGCCATACCCTTCTTTAGGAAGTGCATGTAAATGCGCGAAATAGTCTTTTTCAAAGTCAAAATGTGAAGTTTCCCACTTTGGTAAAAAACCATCGTAATGCATCCACTCAATCATTTGATCACTTGTGATACTAGAGATTTCTTCGAGGATTTCCAGCTCTGCATGCAAACTGTCCTGCAATGCTTGCGGTAAACTTTCTTTTCGAGAGATACGATGAATTACCGTATTTTCATCATTCATAAGCCAGCGATATAGATAAGCTGAAAAATCTGTATCATTTTGATAAAGACTTGAAACAAAAGTACAATAGCGATCGACTTTTGTAGAAAGATCTTCTTGCATAGAATCACACAACAATAAGAATTTAGAAAAGACATCATCGTCTAGGACATGGCGAAATATTGTAAGGGAATGTACTTGCATATTCCAATTATTTTCTAACATTAAAATCAACTCCTTAAACTCCCTCATATTATCATATTTTTCCATTTTTGAGTGGATAATATGATATAATCAGACCATAACAAAAAGAGGTGTTTCAATGCTAACAATAGATAAAGTGTATGCGGCTAAAAACGTTTTAAAGAAAGTCATTCGTCCTACAGCCGTTATACCAGCATTCGATTTAAGTTCTACCAATCACGTCTATTTAAAGACAGAAAATCTACAAAGAACAGGTTCTTTTAAGATTCGTGGAGCCTACTACAAAATCAGTCAATTATCTCAAGAAGAGAAAGACAAAGGAATTATTGCTTCCAGTGCCGGTAACCATGCCCAAGGTTGTGCCCTGGCAGCCCAACAAGAAAATATCAAGTGTACCATCTGTATGCCAGATAATGCGCCTATTTCCAAAATAGAAGCAACCAAAAGTTATGGTGCCGAAGTATGTTTAGCCGAAGGTGCATACGATGATGCCTATGCCCTTGCATGTAAAATGGCTAAAGAAAAAGGTTATACCTTTGTCCATCCATACGATGATGAAGATGTCATTGCCGGCCAAGGAACTATTGGATTAGAAATTCTAGAAAGCCTTGATACAGTAGATGCCATTGTCGTACCAATTGGTGGTGGAGGATTAATTAGTGGCGTTGCCTTTGCAGCGAAAAGTATGAAACCAAGTATTAAGATTTATGGTGTCCAAGCCGAAAATGCCGCTAGTATGTATAACTCAATCAAAAAAGGTGAACAGATTACTTTGGATAAAGTAAATACATTTGCCGATGGAATTGCCGTAAAACATCCAGGCGATACAACTTTTAAAATGGTGCAAAAATATGTCGATGAAGTTGTTACTGTATCTGAAGATGAAATTGCAGCAAGTATTTTAACTTTACTGGAAAAACAAAAAGTTGTTTCTGAGGGTGCTGGAGCCGTTAGTGTTGCAGCCGTGATGTTTAATAAATTGCCTATCAAAGATAAGAATGTCGTATGTATTGTCAGCGGTGGTAATATCGATGTCAATATTATTGACCGTGTCATTACACGAGGATTGCTGTTAAGCGGCCGTAAAACAAGCTTTACGATTCAATTAACGGATAAGCCAGGTCAACTTACGGATGTTAGTAAAATCATCGCTGAGAAGGGCGGAAACGTCGTTGCCGTGGATTATGACAACGCAGACCCAGATTTAGCTATCAATGACTGCTTCTTAAAGATTACCGTTGAAACAAGAAACAAAGATCACTTAAATGTAATCAAAGAAGAATTGAACAAACAAGGATTCAAAATTGTTCGAGAAAGACAATAAGTCAGTGCAATAAGCACTGACTTTTTTTCTGCCTTAAAAAAAGTAGCCATACGATAAAGTATGACTACTTTTGTAATTAACAATGATGCATTACTGCTTCACAACGATCACATAAAGAATCTTCATTTTCAGCTGTTGTGACATTCCAGCAACGTGGACATACATGTCCTTCTGCTTTAGATACGCTTACTTCCTCACCTTGGTCTGTAAGCACAACTTGGCTGACAATAAACCATTGAGCAGGATTATCTAAGATTCGGCGCATTGTAGCTTCTGTTTCTTGGTCTACATGTAAAGTAACACGCGCTTCTAAGGCTTTACCAATCATGCCTTCACTACGTGCATCCTCTAAGGCTTTTAAGACCTTCTTACGGAGATCAAACAATACTTGCATATCCTTTTCAATTGCTTCTGTATCAAAGTCAAGATTTAATACTGGGAAGTCTTCTAAGTGAATAGATTCAGCATTCCACTTCATATAATCATTAACTTCTTCCATCGTATGAGGAAGGATTGGTGCCCATAACTTAGCTAATACTTCAACCGCTGTATAAAGCACAGTTTGTACTTCTCTACGACTTCGATCATTCACATCATTACAGTACAAGATATCTTTTGTGTAATCCATGTAATAAGCGGATAGATCGTTTGTCATTAAGTTTGTAAGAGTAGATACAACATCCGCAAAACGATATTCGTTATATGCTTTTTCTACATCTGCAATCGCATTACGTAATAAAATCAACATGTATTGATTTAAAGGAGCTAAAGAACTGTAATCTAAGCAATCGTCTGCACTAAAGGTTTGGTTATCTAAGTTAGCCATACAGAAACGAATTGTATTACGTATTTTACGATATTGGTTCGCTAATTGTTTTAAGATTTTATCTCCCATGGAAACATCAGCTTGATAATCTACACTACATGCCCATAAACGAAGGATATCTGCTCCATATTTCTTTGTGATTTGACTAGGTGCAACCGCATTCCATTGCGATTTTGACATCTTAACACCTTTTTCATCCATAACAAATCCATGAGATAAACATTGTTTGTATGGAGAATGACCATGAACCGCAGTTCCAACAATTAAACTAGAGTTAAACCATCCACGATATTGGTCAGAACCTTCAAAGTATAAATCAGCTGGATAACCTAAACCACGTTCCATCATGGCACCCGTGTGACTTGAACCGGAGTCAAACCAAACATCCATTGTATCAGTTTCTTTACGGAAGATGCCATTTGGTGAATGTTCATTTGTATACCCTTCTGGCAACAAATCTTTTGCTTCTCTTTCAAACCAAACATTTGAACCATATTCACCAACTAATTTTGCGACATGGTCAAAGATTTCTTTTTCCATCAAAGGCGTATCATCTTCCGCATAGACAATTGGAATTGGAACACCCCAAGCACGTTGACGTGAAATACACCAGTCATCACGATCCGCAATCATGTTGTGCATTCTTTGTTGACCCCAACTAGGTGTCCAACTTACTGCATCGATTTCATCTAACAATTCTTTACGAATCTTATCAATTGAGGCAAACCATTGGGTTGTTGCACGATAGATGATTGGTTGTTTTGTACGCCAGTCATGAGGGTATGAGTGAGTTAACCAAGCCATTTTCAACAAATGTCCGGTTTCATCCAACTTTAATGTAACAGTTTTATTTGCATCCCAAACGGATTGACCTTCTAGCCAGTCACCAGCTTCACTGGTCATACGACCTTGGTCATCTACATTGTTTAATACATCTAATTTATAACGTGTATGTACGGTATAGAAGTCATCAGCACCAAATGCACTGGCTGTATGGACACAACCTGTACCAGCATCTGCTGTAACATAGTCAGCCATCATAACAAAGCCTTCGGCATTGACATGGGAATCATCCCCTGCATATAAAGGATGTTCATAAGTAATGTATTCCAATTCTTGACCTTTGAATGTCTTTACGATTTCGTAACGTTCGCAGCCAAAGTCCTTGCAAAGTTGATCAACTAACATTTCCAACATAACAAGTTTACCTTTATCGGTATCAACTACCGCATAAGACATACGTGGATTCAAAGAAATAGACTGGTTAGCTGGAACAGTCCAAGGTGTTGTTGTCCAGATAACAAAATATGTATCATCATCCAATTTACCTTTTCCATCTTTAACTTTGAATTTTACATAGATGGTAGGTGTTTTCATATCTTTGTATTCAACTTCTGCTTCAGCTAAAGCTGTTTCACTACTTGGTGACCAATAAACTGGTTTCAATCCTTTATAAATCAAACCATCTAAAGCCATCTTTCCGAATACTTCAATTTGTTTAGCTTCAAAAGCTTTTTGTAACGTAATATAAGGATGATCATAATCTCCAATCGAACCTAAAGATAAGAATCCTTCTTTTTGTTTCTCTACTTGCTCTAAAGCATAGTCGTAACAAACTTTACGGAATTCTGCAATTCCCATCTTCTTACGATCATAACCTGCTTTGGTTACAGCTGTTTCAATAGGTAAACCATGTGTATCCCATCCTGGAATGTATGGCACTTTATAACCAGCCATAAATTTAGAACGGTTAATAACGTCCTTTAAAATTTTATTTAAAGCATGACCCAAATGGATATCTCCATTCGCATATGGAGGTCCATCATGTAGTACAAAAGGTTTTGCATCCTTTCGTTTTTCCAGCATCTTTCCATATAAATCCATGTCTTGCCATTTCTTTTGAATACCTGGTTCTTTCTTTGTCAAATTACCACGCATTTCAAAATCGGTTTTTGGCATATGTAGTGTTTCTTTGTAGTCCATGTTCATTCTCCTTCCATAAAAAAAACGCCCTTGATCTAAGGACGTAATAAACGCGGTACCACCTTAGTTACCAAGAAAAGAATTTTCTTGATCCCTCAAATCTTTTAACGCAAGAATACGGATACTTGTACTTTACTTTTCCCAGTATCAGCTCAAAAGGGATACCAAATCATTGACCTATACAGCTTCTCACCAAACTGCTGCTCTCTTTATAGCTTCAGTGACCTGACGTGTCTTTTTCATAGCTATTTAAATTGCAAAAATCGTAAAACTAATCGCTGTTTCCTTGTTTGATGGCAAACTTCCTTAAACTGGAAACGACCAACTCTACGAATTGAAACAAAATCATTATTACACAGTTGACAATTTTGTTCAAGAACTACATCATTAACTTTTATCAATCCCTGATGTATCATCTTCATCGCTTCACTGCGGGAACAATGCGCAAGCGCAGCTACAATCGCATCTAAACGCAAACTTGCACAATTTACATTTATTTCTTCATAATTATCAAAATGCAGATTTCTTCCATCACAAATAGAAAAAGCCACCGGACAACGACCTATTTGCGTACATTCTTTTTGAATAAATTCACTTAGAGATTGTTTACAGAAAATATAGATGTGATCTTCTAAAAGAACAAAATCCCCTAAAAAATCCCGGTCGATTCCTAGATGCATTAAAGCACCTAAGACATCGGAATGCTGCAAGGCTTTGAAGCGTGCATCATACGCAGAAACTAAACAATCAAAATCAAAGTCTGGTTCGATTTCAAATGGTGAAATACATGCCATTCGGCGTTGGGCATTAGCGTATCCCCCAGATATATAACAATATGTATCTTTATCAAGATAGTCTTTGATATTTGACCATTCCACAGGCGATAAAAAAGAGGTCATTACTGGCCTGTAGCGATGGTAAGACATTTTTTCCAAATCTCTTACTTTCGCAACAAACGTTTCATGACCTTTGTAGAAAGAATAATTATTCTTCATCTGAATCGTCAGAATCAATAGTGATAGATCCAGCTACTCCAATTTGAGCAGGTGAACATAAAATGACATTTTGTCCGATTTTTTGAATTTTACCATCTAAGGCAAATACAACACCAGTCAAGAAATCGATGGTACGTTGTGAGTAATCGCGATCCAACTTATGTAAGTTTACAACGACAGCACGACCTTCTTTTAAACGTGTACCAACTTCTTCAACTTCACCAAAACTTCTAGGTTCGAATAAAACCATTTTCGTATTAGCATTTAAAGCGTTTGCGTTAGCACGTGTTTTAGGTCTTTCATAGCGATTTTCAGTAGTATCTTCGTCATCTTCTACAGCTTCTACATCTGCAGCTTCAACTTCATCATCTTCGTAAACTTCTTCATCATCTTCGTCAACTGGATTAACGAATTCATGAATTTTGTCCATAAATCCCATGGGAAATCCTCCTTTTACTGCAAATAATTATAACACATATCTCAATTAATAAAAGCATAAAAAGCAGAATAGAGGAAAACTCTATTCTGTTTCAATTAATCCATAGCCACCATCATTACGTTTGTAAACAACCGCAATTTTTTGGGTTTCATCATCGGTATAAATAAAGAAATCATGATTTAACAATTCCATCTTCATAATTGCTTCATCCAGACTCATCTCTTTACATACAATAGATTTGGTCTTAACAACTTCTTCAATATCCTCTTCAGCTTCGTAGGCTTCTTGTTCTACAAAGGCCTTCGCTAAAGAAGTTTTATTTTTCTTTTGAATTCGAGTCTTTTGACGACGAATTTGATCTTCCAACTTATCAATCACTAAATCAATAGCAGCATATAAGTCATCATCGACAACCTCTGCTCGTAAGATTGCATATTTGGTAGGTATTGTTACTTCAATTTTTTGTTTTAACGGATAAGTCCGGATCAACACATTAGCTGTGTCTTGCTCGTCAATGATAAAGTACTTCGTTAAAACATTTAATTTTTTTGTGATTTTTTCTGCAATAGCAGGAGTCACTGTTACGTTTTTTCCAACAATATTAACTTTCATAAAAGCACCTCCCAAAGTCTCTATTGTTCTTTGTTTATAAATATTATACCACCACAAAATCTCGATACTAGATTGACATTTACGAATTTCTATGAACGCAAAAGTATGATAGAATACTTCCATGCAAAACCTATTTCCCTATTCCAATGACAATAAAAGATACTACACAATGAGCTATTATTTGAAACAAACTTATCATGCAAAAGTAGCCAAAGTTCCTTTAAATGCTGGGTTCACTTGTCCCAATCGAGATGGAACAAAAAGCACAGGAGGATGCACCTTTTGTTCAGCCATGGGAAGCGGAGATAGCATCTTAGCCTATAAGGAAAGTCTTTTAACCCAATACCAGGTCGGATTAGAACGCATGCAAAAAAAATGGCCAAATTGTCTAGGTATCGCCTATTTTCAATCTTTCAGCAATACCTATGCGCCCCTTGCTTCGTTAAAAGAAATCTATGATCCTTTCTTTTCTATGCCAAATGTCAAAGCCGTTGCGATTGCTACGCGAGCCGACTGTTTAAATGATGAAACCATTGCCTATTTATCGAATCAAGCAAGACAAAAAGATGTATGGATTGAACTGGGTCTACAAAGCATCCACGAAAAAACTATGCAGCGCTGCAATCGTCAACATAGTACCCAAGAAGTATGGGATGTTTTAGATAAATTGAAACAATCTCCCATCCATACTTGTATTCACATCATGAATTCCCTGCCCGATGAAAGCCAAGAAGACATGATAGAAACAGCAAGACAAGTAGCTTTTCACCATCCTAATGCGATAAAAATTCATATGTTGCATCTTCTAAAAGGCACCCAACTCGCAAAAGAATATCAAGCTTCGCCTTTTCATCTAATGACTTTAGAAGAATATGTAGAAACCGTAGTAAAACAATTAGAAGTTTTACCCCAAGATATGATTATTGAACGTCTAACTGGAGATGGTCTAGCCGATGAGTTAATTGCACCCAACTGGACAATCAAAAAGACGATCGTCTTAAATGAAATTGATAAACGCATGGCAAAGCTAGATACGTATCAAGGAAGTTTATACGAAAGAAAGTGAGCTGAATAAAGATCAAAATCTTTTCAGCTCACTTTCTTTATTTCAAGTTCAAACAATAATAACGTTTTTTACCACGACGAATAATCACATAAGATTCAATATATGCCGAATCTGCTTTAGAAATAACAGCATGTGCATCTTGTACTTTCACACCATTTACACTAATGGAATTTCCTTTAATCCATTCTCTGGCTTCTCGTTTTGAAGAAGCAATCGAACAGTTCACAAGAACATCCTCTAAGATTTGTCCATCTTCACAGTCTACTTTTTCCATATTTTTAATGGCATCTAAACGTTGGGATGGTTCCAAATCTTGAAGTTTACCTCTAAATAAAGCATTGGTAATCTTCAAAGCAGAATCCAATCCTTCTTGTCCATGAAGATCTAAAACCACTTGTTCTGCCAAAGCTTTTTGAGCTTTTCTTAAATGTGGTTCTTCTTGTAAAGAAACTTCCAAAGCTTCAATTTCTTCTTTGGATAAGAAAGTTAATTTCTTCAAGTATTCAATAACCTTAGCATCTTCGGTATTAAATAAGAATTGATATAAGTCATATGGACTGGTCTTTTCTGCACTTAACCATACCGTACCCGTTTCACTCTTTCCGAATTTCGTACCATCGGCTTTGGTAATCAAAGGCATTGTCATACCATATGCTTTGGCATCATTACCCATCTTTTTACGAATTAATTCCAAACCAGATGTGATATTTCCCCATTGGTCTTGTCCACCAATTTGCATGACACAATTCTTTTCTTTATATAGTGTATAGAAATCCAAAGATTGAAGAATCATATAAGAGAATTCTGTATAGCTGATTCCACTTTCCAAACGCTTTTTTACGGTTTCTTTATTTAACATATAAGATACATTAAATAATTTTCCATAATCACGTAAGAAATCAATAATCGAGATATCTTTCGTCCAGTCTAAGTTGTTGACCATTTCAAAGCCGAACAATTCTTGAATCTGATCATGTAAGGCATGAAAATTGTGTTCCAACAATTCTGGTGTCAACATTTGACGTTCTCCGGTTGCTTTTGGATCTCCAATAAATCCGGTTGCTCCACCAACTAACATAATGGGATGATGCCCATGAGCTTGAAGACGTTTTGCCATCAATAAAGACGAATAATGTCCAATATGCAAACTATCTGCGGTAGGATCTGTACCAATATAAAAAGTCACTTTTTGATTATTGATGACATCTTCTACTTCTGGACTCGTCACATTGTCAATCAAGCCACGCCATTGTAATTCTTCAAATAATTCCATAACTTTCTCCTTTTCAAAAATAAAAAAGCACTTCATCCCAAGGGACGAAATGCCGTGTTACCACCCTAATTCACTTCTAGTAAAACTAAAAGCCTTATTTTCCCTTAATGCAGGAATACATGCAGCTCCCAGGTGTATGCATAGCACTTATCCAGCTTTGCACCAACCAGCTGTTCTCTAGAATAAGTGGCCTCTATGTTCTTTTCTGTTCAACGCCTTGTTTGTATTATACCAAAATCCCTAAAAAGAACAAGATAGAATATATCCTCTATCCAAAGAGAAAAGAAGGTCAAAAGAATGACTCCTTCTAACCTTCTTTAAATATCTTATCTTTATTTAGCAACGATGTTTACAACTTTACCTTTGACAACGATAATCTTCTTAACTTCTTTTCCTTCCAATTGTCGTTGTACATTTTGTAAAGCCAAAGCCTTTTCTTTTAATTCATCATCACTTGAACCAACAGGCATATCAAACTTACCACGAACTTTACCATTGATTTGGGCAATTACAGTAACTGTATCTTCAACCAACATTGCTTCATCGTACGTTGGCCATGGTTCATAGGCAATCGTATCTATATTTCCAAATACCGTTGCCCATAATTCTTCACCTAAATGAGGTGCAAAACAACTGAACATCTTAACAAATCCTTCTGCATAAGGTTTGTAGATAGTTTTCGCTTTGTAGCAATCATTGATAAAGACCATCATTTGCGAAATAGCCGTATTAAAACGTAGATTATCAATGTCTTGAGAAACCTTCTTAACCGTTGCATGATATGACTTATCTAAAACACCATCATTTTCATCTGAGAAAACAGCAACTTCAGTAAAGAAACGATTTACACGTTCCAACCATTTACGCGTTCCATCTAGACCTGTCGTTGACCAAGGAAGAGCTGATTCTAGCGGTCCCATGAACATTTCATATACACGCAATGCATCGGCACCGTGACTTTCAATAATTTCGTCTGGGTTAATGACGTTACCACGTGACTTACTCATCTTTTCCCCATTGGAACCTAAAATCATTCCTTGGTGGAATAACTTATGGAAAGGTTCTGGTGTCTTTACTACACCACAATCGTATAGAACTTTATGCCAGAAACGACTGTACAACAAGTGCAATACGGCATGTTCAGCACCACCTACATATAAATCAACTGGCATCCAATGTTCCAATAACTCTGGATCACACAATTGTTTATCGTTATGTGGATCAATATAACGCAAGAAATACCAGCAACTTCCAGCCCATTGTGGCATGGTATTTGTTTCACGTGTTCCCTTCATACCATCAATTTCTACATTCAACCAGTCTTTACAATTTGCGAGTGGACTTTCACCATTATCACTAGGTTGATAATTATCCGTCAATGGTAATTCCAAAGGTAATTCATCTAATTCAACGGTACGTTGTGTTCCATCTTCCATATTGATAATTGGAATTGGTTCACCCCAATAACGTTGTCTTGAGAATAACCAGTCACGTAATTTATACGTTGTTTTCTTTTCTCCACAGTGATGTTCTTCCAACCAAGCTAACATCTTTTCAATGGCATCTTCTTTGTTCAATCCATCTAACCATTCCGAATTAATATGAAGACCGTCTTCTGTATAAGCTTCTTTTGAGATATCTCCACCTTCTAAGACTTGAATAATTGGAATATTAAACTTTTTGGCAAATTCATAGTCACGTGTATCATGCGCAGGAACAGCCATGATAGCACCGGTTCCATAACTAGCTAATACATAGTCACTAATCCAGATTGGAATCTTTTTACCATTGACTGGATTAATCGCATAAGCACCGGTAAATACACCAGTTTTATCTTTATTTAAATCCGTTCTCTCTAAATCTGACTTAGTAGCACAAATACGTTTATATTCATCAATCGCTGTCTTTTGTTCTGGGGTTGTAATGGCATCGACAAATGGGTGTTCTGGTGACAATACACAATATGTTGCCCCAAATAAAGTATCACAACGCGTTGTAAATACAGTAAATTCTTTATCATGTCCATCGACTTTAAAGACAACATTAGCTCCAACGGATTTACCAATCCAGTTCTTTTGCATTTCAATAGTTGAAGATGGCCAATCCAATAACTTCAAGTCATCTAATAAACGTTCTGCATATTCGGTGATTTTCAATACCCATTGACGCATTGGTTTACGAACAACTGGATATCCTCCACGTTCACTTTTTCCATCAATAACTTCTTCATTGGCCAAAACAGCTTTCAATTCTGGACACCAGTTAACAGGAACTTCATCCACATAGGCAAGTCCTTTATTATATAGTTGCAAGAAAATCCATTGCGTCCATTTATAATAAGAAGGATCTGAAGTGTTTACTTCACGGTCCCAGTCATAACTAAAACCTAAAGACTGAATTTGTTCACGGAAGTGATCAATATTTCGTTTCGTAAAAGTTGCTGGATGATGTCCCGTTTGAATTGCATATTGTTCAGCAGGTAAACCAAACGCATCCCATCCAATTGGATGAAGAACATTATATCCTTCCATACGTTTTTTACGTGCAATAATATCTGTTGCCGTATAGCCTTCTGGATGGCCTACATGAAGTCCTTGTCCACTTGGATAAGGAAACATGTCTAATACATAATACTTAGGTTTAGAAAAATCATGTGTATCACATGCGAATGTCTTTTCTTCAACCCACTTCTTTTGCCATTTCTTTTCAATGGTTTTGTGATCGTACATAGTTTGTATCTCCCTTCAATAAAAAAACGCCCTTAATCTAAGGACGTAATAAACGCGGTACCACCTTAGTTACCAAGAAAAACTTCTTGATCACTCAAATCTTTTAACGCAAGATAACGGATAACATTACTTATCAGCTCCTTAGCAAGTTCAAAGGTTCCTTCTCTTGATTTCCACCAAACATCAAGTCTCTATAAAAAGCTTTCCTTTTACTACTCTAATTCAACGCTTATGTCAGCATTTTACAATTTTTTTATAGACTAGTCAATGCTCATTCCGTGAAAACATCCAGGCCTTTTACGCCTTTAAAATCATAGTATAACTTGTAGTGAATCGTTCTGGAACCTTTATAAAAAGTAGCATCCACATAGGTTTCATAATCGGTAAATGTAACATCAACTCCTTGAATTTGCATCGTTTTGGTCAAGACTAGATCATCCTGATTGTACTGACATAAGCGAATTTCCGTATTGTGCTGCATCAATCCCCTCATCTGGGAATAACAAGATAAATCAAATATCGATTGTTGATTCGCCTTATACAGGGAAAGATTTTCTTGGGCATATAAACTGATCAGAGAAACCACTTGTAGAAGCAAGCCAAAACACACTAAAGCCATCCAACTACCATATCCATTATGCGATTTCGAAGTGATACTTTTCTGTCTTATAAGCATATACTAAATAGATAGATCCTTTCTGCTCTTCGAAATAGGCATCATCAATGCCTTCCATTAATATTTCATAACCACTCTCTTTGACCAAACGATTCCGATCAAAATGCACAACATAGTTTTCCTGATTTAAGGAGAGTTTTAACTCTTGATTTTCCACCTGGCAATCAGCAATCGCACATAGTTGACGCAATTGTAAAATGGCATATTGATTTTGATTATTGGAAGTGACAGACAATAGATGAAAAACGACACTAAATATCATACAGACCATACTAGATATCAATAAAGAAACCATCAGCGATAACAAGGCTTCAATCATTGTAAAACCATTCTTTTTCAATTGATTCATAAATTGTAACTCCCTGACATCTACGAAACACTTGTACCATACTTAAAACCAACGATACAGAAATCAAAAGGATTAAAAAGGCAAAAAGTGCTTCACTCAATAAAACCCCATTTTTATTTTTCACGTACTCTACCCATACCTAATTGAAAAACCAGCTTTTTCTTAGATTGTGCATTCGAACAAGTCACAGTAAAAGCCTGTGAGATATTTCCTTTCGCGTTGTAATGAAAAGCTTGTTCAGTACACGTCATACCTTTGGGATAGGTATAACGGGTAGAATCTAAATCTACATAATGGGCAGTAAAATGAACAGGAACTTCTCTTTTTTCAATATACGCTCGTTCTTGCATCATCAGACATTGCGTTTCAATCTTATTCAAATCAAAGCGTAAGACATTCCATTTAGGGCGCTTTATAACCGCAAAAGAACAAATGCTGAGAATCAATAAAACCAATAAAGCTTCTACTAATGTAAATCCATTATTGCGCATACGCATCCCCATCAATAATCACAACTTTTTTCCCATTTGGGCAAGAATCCTGATTCTTTTCTAAATACCCTCCTTCAATTAATTGCGAAATACTCGTAGGGGTTTGATCATGATCAATCTCATATAAAAGAATCTGAGAATTGACAATATCCAATAAGGCAGAACAACCCTTAGAGCGAATAATCTTTTCTTTCTGTTGGATATTTGGAAGCGTTATCAATAACAACAATGCCACTACTAACATCACAATCATCATTTCTAATACAGTAAATGCATTCTTTTTCATAAATAGTCCTTTCTAAAATGTATTTAACATATTTAACGGCAACAACATGACTTGATAAAAAACAAATACAACAATAGCTACACAAAGATACGAAAAGATTTGAATACCCGTTGTCCATTTCTTGATTTGCGCATTCAATTCGATCTGTGTTTTCATAACATAAATTTCAAACAGTTTAGATAGATTCGAAGTTAATACACCAGTTTCCACAAACAAGACAAACAGGTCTAGATCCGCAAACACCCATTTCATAGCTTCCATAAACGATTTTCCTTGACACAAAGCTGCATAGATTTTCTCGGCTGTTTTTGCGGTGGCCTGAATTTTTTGCATAACAGACAACGCTTCGGTTGTCGATAAACCATTAACCAATAAACTCTTAAAAACAGAGGAAAAAGGAATGGTTTCTAACTTTTGAAAAAAATGAATTCGACTATAAAACCGTGCTAGAACAGGTACTCGATTGCGTAATAGAAAAGAGAGAAAAACAATACCAATTCCTATAAAAAGCAAGGTATAAATAGACCGCAACACATTAATAATCCCTAAGCTTGAATCCTGGGCATAAACAGACATCGATGGAACAATAGATGTAGAAAAGAACAGAATCAAAGCATAAGAGAAAATAAACAAAAATAAGGGGTACGCAATGTTTTTTAAAAAGCTCTGACTACGCTTATGTAAAGATTGATCCACTTCTAAAGCACACGCCATCGCTTCCTGCAAAGACATATAATTAGACAATGTAGCCAGAAGCGAAAAGAAGGCATCCCCATTATTTTCCAAAAAGATATCACTTAACCGTTTTCCTTGATTCAGCTGCTCAATGATTTCATCGCTATTAGCAAAAGACAATTGAATAATGACATGCATATCCAGTCCATGATTCGCTAAGTCTAAAAATTGCTGGATATCATCTCTGGAAACTTTGCATATCGATTTCGGCTTGTTGGTCAGCGATATCTCCGTCTTTAATAGCTTTTTGAATTGCTTTTGAAAGTGTGATATGCCCTGCATCATATTTTCCGTTTTCCAATGCATAAACTAACTCCTTTCCTTGTAAAATCTCATAGACACATTCCTTGGTTTCATCGGCTCGTAAATAAAGTCTTTGGGCAAATACCGCATTTAATGTATGTGCAAGTTCAAAAGCATCTACCCCAAAATCCAATAAACGCTGGATACAATCTAAACCATCCGTCGCATGTAAGGTGGTAAAAACTAAGTGACCCGTCAAAGCTGCACGAATGACCATTTTAGCTGTATATGCATCACGCGTTTCACCAATACAGATTACATCAGGATCATGTCGCAGCAATTCTTCAATTCCTTTCTCATACGTAAACCCTTGTTGTGCATTGATTTGTAATTGTAGATATGCATGATCTTCAATTTCAATCGGATCTTCTAAACTCACCACTTTATACTTATTCTGAATGGCAATTTCATGCAAGAGTGCATGAAGCGTTGTAGTTTTCCCAGAGTTTGTTGGTCCTACACTAATCACCAAACCTTGCCGAATCGTAGTCAGATAATAAAAGAAAGCTTGACTGGTTTTGTTGCGGGTCAACTCTTCAATGCGTAATTGCACCTGTGTTTGCAGAATTCGTAATACACCCGTTTGGATGGAGTGGTTGACAATGCAGCTAAAGCGACAAAAGAAATCACGATATGCGAACTGCCCATTTTGAGGGATAAAAGGATTTGTTAGGTCAAAATGTGCATGGAATTTTAAATATTCAAAAAATGCAGGTGACCACAAATCCTGATAAATTGGTACCATTCCTTTCATAGTACGCAATGAAACCCGTAATTGCTTATTCTCCAAAACAAAATGGATATCGCTCGCTTTTTTTGCCAAAGCCATCTCAATTAATTGATTTAATAAATCGTCCATATGTATTAATACGAATCTTTTCCAAAAAAGGGTAAAAAAAAAGATAATTTTTTAAAAAAATTATCTCATATAGCTATTCCACTGCTTTTCATCATCCAAAGAAGACTGTGGACCATGACCAGGTAAAACATAATAATTCAATTTTAAAGCCTTTAATTTTTCTAGGGAATGGATGATCTCCGAATAAGATCCAGTCACCATATCCGTACGTCCAATCGAACCCATAAACAAAGTATCTCCCGAGAACAAAATATCTTTGTATAGAATACACAAAGAACCAACACTATGTCCTGGGGTATATAAAACGTCTAGATCAAAAGATCCAATGGTTTGTTTCCCTTCTTTAAGAGCCTTTGGTTCACAGGCAAAAGAGAAAGGTTGCATAAAAGCTTGCGAAACATTTAGTTTTGTATCCGCAAAAAAAGAAAATTCTTTCGGATGTACATAAATATCTACAGGATACTTTTCTAAAATGGATGGGATTCCTCCAATGTGATCAAAATGCGCATGGGTCAAACAGATCGCATCTAATTGACACTGATGGGCATCTAAAATCGCATCTAAATCTTGAATGGGAGCTCCGGGATCAATAATCAAAGCATGTCCTTGGTCCATTAAGATATAACAATTCGTTTGTACGGGGCCTAATACACGATTAACAATTTCCATAGGTCATATACATAAAAAAGACCGAAATCGGTCTTTCTTATTTCTTCTCCTTATGTTCAGTTTTCTTGTTACATTTAGGACAATATTTTTTGATAACCATACGTTCTGTATGTTTTTTCTTATTTCTTGTACCAATGTAGTTTTCTTCACCACATTCAGAACATTTAAAAGTAATACGATCTCTCATTCGTTTCACACCTTTCCACGTTAACGATTGAATTGTATCAAACTTGCTAGAGTTGTGCAAGACTTTCTACTTGCAATTTAGGATTAACTTGCAGGATACAATTCGAAATACTTATTCAATACTTCTGGCACAACATTTTCCGTACATATATTCGAACTAACTGACTCATCGTTGACACTCGATGTTGGCGCTACACACGCAAAGGATACGCTTGGATTATTGTAAGGTGCATAACCGACAAAGACAGCCGTTGTCCAGACTTGTTGAACTTCGGCAGTACCGGTTTTACCAGCTACATGCACATCCATATTCATTAATGCATTAGAAGCATTTCCTTCCGCAACTACAGCTCTAAATCCTTGTTGCACACGATTTAAATAAGATGCATTTTTTGCCGGAAGAACACTCTTTAACACACCGCCACCGGTTTCAATGACTTCATCACTGTTCACTTCGCGTATTGATTTCATAAAAGATGGCTTATAGAGCTTACCACCATTAGCAATCGTTGAAACATAGGTATTCATTTGAATTGGCGTATACATATCCATCTGACCAATGGCATAGTTCAGCAACATACCAGGTTTAAAACCAACACCCATGTAACTTTCCACTTCACCAGGCGCATCAATACCAGTCTTATTACCTAAGCCAAACATTGAATAATAGGAACGCATTTTATTCAAAGAACCACTTACATCATTAATATGCAAGGATTGTCCTTCGACATAGGCATCTCCACCAATACGTATCGCAATATTAAACATATAAACGTTACTTGAAACCGCCAGGGCTTGAATATCATTAACCGGTCCATGGTTTTCATAAGAGCCAAAGGTTTGACCACCAATATCCATTGGTTGATCGACAATGACCTCACCAGGACTAATGACACCTTCACTCAATCCCATATAAACAGTCGCACCCTTAACACTAGATCCAGGGTTAATTAAAGATTGATAACAACCCGATGCAAAATAGGTCATCTTCTTTGAATCCAGATCCATTTGATAACCAGACATAGCTAGAATCGAGCCATTATTCGGATCCATCATCGACATAAACAAAGTAGAGAAATTTTCTCGATTTGCGGTACCACCATTCTCTTTTAAAACGGTTTTAACCGTAGAATCTAACTGTTGCTGCAAATCAATATCAATAGATAAGTACACATCATTTCCTTTAACCGCCGAACGCGTCACGGTCTGTTTGGCTAGACCACTTGAATCATAAGTGATTTTGGAAATCTGTGCTTGTCCGGATAAAACATCATTGTATTGATACTCCAAACCAGATTTTCCAACTTCCGCATTATATTGGAAACCTCTCTGTAGATAATAATCCGCATTTTCTGATGGTAAACCTTGCGTGCTGGTAGAAACCGAACCCAAGACATCCGATAAGGTTTCACCATATGGATACTCACGTTTCCATCCGCCAAAATCGATATCAAAACCCGGAAATTCTGATTTATGCTCAACCAAATACGCAACATCGTTATCACTTACATCTTCCAAAATAATGTTTTCTTGTCCATTAGATGCATTCTGAATCATTCTTTGATAGATGACACAGACTTTTAAATCTTTGGTGGACATTTCATTCAATTGTTTTTTATGAATTCGTTTTAATAAAATCTGCGTTCGTTTGGATTCTGCATTCGTTCCCCATAAACCCGATTTATACTCATTTCTTTCCTTCTTTGTTAATAAGTTGTTTGCCGCATATTCTTTATCATTCGGATCTAAAAAAGATTTATAAGTGATGTATGCTTGTTTCTTATCCGATTCAGTAAATTCATTTTCGTCCACATTAAAAACCGAAACAATCCGTTGTGCATACAACTTATAATCATCCTGGTCCATATCTTTCGGTGACGTATAAACAATATTATGACTAACAACCGTAGCCGCTAAAACCCGGCCCTTACAATCGTAAATTTGCCCTCGCGGTGCATTCACATATTGATAGATGGATGTATAATCATCCTTTTTAGCTACATAAGAATCATGAGAAATAACTTGTATATAAAATAAACGAATAAAGATAACCAAGAATGCCACCACAATAAAACTAGATAAAACTAAGATTCGGTGACTGATCTCTTCATCGATGGATCGAACTTTTTTCATATGATGAAAAGGTGGTTTAAATCGCATTCGTTCACCTCCGTTTTCCATCTCATTATACACGAATTCTTTCTTTTCACTAAAAAAAATGTATACTTTAGAAGAAGGAGAATCATCATGAAACGTCAAGAAACAAGACAAGTACAAATTAAAAATTTAAAAATGGGTGGAAATGATGACGTCATCATTCAATCCATGTGTAATATTAAAACAAGTAAAGCCAATCAGGTTATTCATCAAATTCATGAATTGGAAACCTTGGGATGTCAATTGATTCGCGTTAGCTGTATGGATATGGATGATGCCAATGCCATCAAAACCATTACCGAAAATATTTCTATTCCCTTAGTAGCCGATATCCATTTTGATTATCGTTTAGCCCTTGCCTGTATTGAAGCCGGAGCAAATAAGATTCGTTTGAATCCTGGAAATATCGGAAAGAAAGAAAATGTTGAAGAAGTTGTAGAAGCTTGTAAAAAACATCATATTCCCATTCGTATTGGCATTAACAGTGGATCACTAGAAAAAGATATCCATGAAAAATATGGAAAACCTACCGCCGAAGGAATGATAGAAAGCGCAAAACGTCACATCGCAATTTTAGAAGAACACAACTTTTATGATACAGTGCTTTCCTTTAAATCAAGTGATCCCTTATTGTGTATCGATGCATATCAATTAGCCAGCAAGACCTTTGACTATCCTTTACATCTTGGTGTAACGGAAGCCGGAACCGCCTTAACCAGTGCAATAAAATCAAGTCTTGCGCTAGGAAATCTATTGCTCGATGGCATCGGAAACACCATTCGTATTTCGGTTAATGGTGATCCTGCACAAGAAATCATTATGGCTAAAGAATTACTAAAAGACTGTAAACTCTTAGACAACATTCCTAACCTGATTGCCTGTCCTACCTGTGGACGTACCCAATGGGATATGGAACCCGTTGTCAACGAAATCGCCGACTATCTACAAACGGTAAATAAGTCATGTACTGTTGCCATTATGGGTTGTGTTGTCAATGGACCTGGTGAGGCCAAACATGCTGACATTGCGATTGCCGGTGGAAAAAATGAAGGTCTATTAATCAAAAAAGGCCAGATCATTGAAAAGATTCCGCAAGATCAAATGGTCGAAAGACTCAAGAAAGAAATCGATGCATTTTAAAAGGAGAGACTAGATTCTCTCCTTTAATAATTTAATTTCTTCTTTGTAAGGTGGTTGTCCATCTATATATGGCGTTTCCAATATTTTTGTGACATCTTTTAATAAGGGATGCCAAACCCATTGATGCAGGGTATCATAACCAATTGTCCCCTTGCCAATATTGGCATGACGATCCGAATGCGAAGCACAAGGATTCTTGGAATCATTAATATGAATGCAGTAAATTTTATCTAAACCAAAAAGGTCATCAAATTTAGATAAGAATCCATCTATATCCGATACATCATAGCCCGCATCATTTAAATGACATGTATCCAAACATACCCCTACACGATCTTTATGCCTAACACCATCATAAATCTGTTTTAATTCTTCCAGACTAGATCCAATTTCACTACCTTTACCAGCCATAGTTTCCAGCGCAATACAAACCTTGGAAGTATCGGCATCCAATACGTCGTTTAAATGCGTAACAATTGATTGAATGCCTACATCTAATCCCATCTGAACATGGCTACCTGGGTGTAAAACTAAAACCTTTGCACCAATGGCAGCTACGCGTTTTAGTTCACTGGCTAAAAAATCTTGGCCAAATTGTGCAAGCTCAGGTTTCTTGGTATTTGCCAAATTAATAATATATGGCGCATGTACGATCATTCGTTCCAAGTCAAAATGGTTGGCTTGCATAGCCTTGTGAGCTTTTTCAATTTGTAAAGCAGAGAGATCTTTTCGCTTTGTATTATTTGGCGCACCCGTATAAATCATACAAGCATTAGCTCCATAAGATAATGCTTCATTTATGGAACCATATAAATAATCCGGTGTTTTATTACTAACATGACAGCCTAAAAACATCAACCCATCCTCTTTTGACGTTGCGCAGCTTTGGCCCGTTCTTTTTTCTGTCGTTGAATGTCTTTTTGAATCATTTCCCGTTTCTTTTTACGTTTTAAACGATCGATTTCTTCGCGTTGTTTCTTTTTATAGTTAGGTTTAACTTTTACTTTCTTCTTACGCACAATTTTTTGAATATCTTGTTCGAGCGGATCGGATTTTTTATGACGTTCTTTTTGGAAAAATGGTTTTAAGTCCACCCAAGTTTGATTTTTGACATCTTTATGTTGAAAATTCACCTGCGTGGATAAAGTCTGAATTGCTCTTTGGTCCGACGTTTTATAGAGTGCAATACAAATACCATCTCTTTGGGCCCTTCCGGTACGACCAGCACGATGGATATAGTATTTCAAATCTTTTGGGAATCCACAAGAAATAACATGTGTTACCCCATCTAAGTCAATACCACGTGCCGCAATATCACTCGCGACAATATAACTTTTCTTTTGCGATTGAATCATACGAATCGATTTCAATCGTTCCCGTGATTCCATAGAACCATGAAGTTCAACTAAATCATAATTGTGCTCACGCATTAAATGCGCAATAGCGCTTGCTTCTTCATTTGTGTTCGCAAAAATTAAACAAACATATGGTTGAATACAAGGTAAGACATCTAATAGTTTTTCCCCATAGCTTTTGTGTTTACAAGGAACTAAAATATGTTGAACATCCGCTTGGAAATTTTCTTTATCATCGATTTGAATTAAATACGGATCATACAGGTACTTCTTCAAAAAAGGACGTAAAGCTTGCGGAATCGTAGCCGAAAAAACCATTAATTGAATTTTTTTATCCATTTTTGATAAAATCGTATCAATGTCTTCTAAAAATCCAAATTCAAGGGTCATATCCGCTTCATCGATAATCATGATTTTTGTGGTATCTAGCCGTAAAGTTTGATCATCTAAGAAGACATCTTTCATGCGTCCTGGTGTACCAATCACAATCTGCGGACGAAGTGATGATTCTTGATTTTTCTGCGTCCCACCAATAACCAATTTTACTCTTATGCCAAAAGCTTTAGCCAAAGGTAAACAACGATCATACAATTGATAAGCCAGTTCCCGTGTAGGCGCACTAATGGTTGCCTGTACTTCATTTAAATTTGGATCAATTTGTTCAAAAATAGGCATGAAAAACGCATGGGTTTTTCCTGAACCAGTACTCGAAACGCCTATAATATCGCGTTTTTTATTTGCGACTTTGAGCACTTCTTTTTGAATGGGGGTCAACTCACGAAAATGTTCAATTTCCATTATCTTTTCTACAATAGGATTCATATTCCACCTCCAAAATCCTAGTTATCGTATCATACAAAACCTTTTAAAACAAACCTTGTTGCGATATAATAAGGCCCTATGAAACAAATACAAGTAATCGAAGTTCAACCACAAGGGTATTGTGGAGGCGTCTTAAAAGCCATATCAATCGCCAAAGAAACCCGTGCAAAATATCCTTTAAAAACCATAACCTTGCTGGGAAATCTAGTCCACAATAAATATGTAAAACAAGCGTTAGAATTAGAAAATATCAAGACAATTGAAAATAAAAATAAAACGCGCTTAGAACTCTTAGATGAAATTGATCAAGGTATTGTCATCTTTACCGCTCATGGTGTAGCGCCCAACGTAAAAGAAAAAGCCTTAAAAAAAGGCTTAAAAATTGTGGATGCGTCCTGTCCTTTTGTCGTGCAAACCCAAAAAATCATCCAACAAAAAATCCAGGATGGATATGAGATTCTCTATATCGGAAAGTACAAACATCCTGAAGCAGAATCCATCTATACCATGGATGAGCATGTCCATTTAATCCAGGATCAAACCATACCCAAACTGGATACAGAAAAGGTTTTTGTTACAAATCAGACAACTATGTCCATCTATGATATTCAAGAACTATTTAGAGCTATAAAACAAGCATACCCAAAAGCAGAATTTCATGATGAAATTTGTAACGCGACAAGGGTTCGCCAACAAGCCGTTTTGGATTTACAAGGACAAGGCATTGATGCTCTTATCGTTGTCGGTGATCCTACCAGCAACAATACGCAAAAATTACTAGAAACAGGCCAACAAGCCCAGATTCCCATTGGTATAAAAATTCAAGATATCAATGAACTGGATCCAAACGACTTAAAAGATGCCAAAAAAGTTGCGGTTACTTCCGGCGCAAGTACACCTACCTTTTTAACCAAACAAATCATTCGGGCAATTGAAAACCAAGATTACTCCCATCATGATATTCCCATAAAACAAATACTATAAAGGAGATAGCCATCAAGCTATCTCCTTTTCAATTTGTTCTATCTCTTTTTCTAATTCTTTCCGACGTTGATCTGGAACTCGTTCTAATAGACTCATCCACTTTTTCTTTTGCGAAAGTAAATAGCTTTTATACGGTTCATCTTTGATGGGATGAATCCCATACGCATACGCAAAATCATCATAATTTTCCCTACAAGGAATAAAGTTACAATCCATAATCGGATAGCTATGATGCTGATCTTCAATATATTTTTCCCTTTGAATCGTAAATCCATGTGAAATTAAATAGCGTCGCAAAGCTTCGGCATCTTTATGCGGAGAAAGAATAAAATGCATAGAAGGATGAAGGGAAGCATTTTCTAGAATCGCTTCAATCATCTTACCACCCATTCCCGCAATCACTACAACATCTACTTCATCAGGTAAATTCTGCATACCATCGGTCAAAAGACAAAAGACTTGATTTTCTAAATGATTCGATTGAATCGTCTGTCTGGCATTATCCAAGGGACCTTGGGCAATATCACAAGCATAAGCTTTTACAACCCGATGCTCTAAAACCGCTTGACAGGCAACATAGGCATGATCACAACCAATATCAGCTAGACACGATCCTTCAATCCAATCAACAATAGCCATTAAACGTTTTGATATCATGACTTGATAAAATCTTTTAAACGTTTCGCACGATTTGGTTTCTTTAATTTACGAATCGCCTTGGCTTCAATCTGACGGATTCTTTCACGCGTAACGTTGAATTCTTTTCCAACTTCTTCTAGAGTCCGTGTACGACCATCTTCCAAACCAAAACGCAAACGTAATACTTTTTCTTCACGTTCCGTTAAACCTTGAAGAATACTGTTGATTTCATCTTTCAACAATTGATTGTTCGTATAGTCATCAGGTGATAACGTTTCTTTATCTTCGATAAAGTCCCCTAAATGCGAATCATCTTCTTCCCCAATTGGCGTTTCAAGTGAAACAGGATCTAAGGCAATTTTTTGAATTTCACGAACTTTATCTGCTGTGATATTTTCCATCTTTTCCGCAATTTCTTCTGGTAGAGGATCACGACCTAAATCTTGCACCAATTGTCTTTGGATACGGGTCAACTTATTGATTGTTTCAACCATATGAACAGGAATACGGATTGTACGTGCTTGGTCCGCAATCGCACGCGTTATAGATTGACGAATCCACCATGTGGCATACGTAGAAAATTTAAATCCTTTTTTATAATCAAATTTATCTACCGCCTTGATCAAACCGCAGTTCCCTTCTTGAATCAAATCCAGGAACAACATACCACGGCCGACATATTTTTTAGCAATAGAAACAACTAGACGCAAGTTTGAAGAAATTAAAGTTTGTTTAGCTTCTTCCCCATCGGCAATAATGCTGGCCAATTCTTTTTTTCGATCTTCCGACATATCGGGATTGTCTTTCATTTCTTGCAAAGCATCTTCACGATCTTGAATACGTTTTGCGATAACCGGCTCTGCTTTTGGATCCAACAAAGGAATTTGACCAATTTCTTTTAAATACATTTTGACTGGATCATTAATTTTGGCATGCGAACTAGAAGCAAATGTTTTTTCCAATTCAGAAATATCATCACTTAATGAATCATCATCTTCTTCAACTGCATCCTCATCAAAGTCCACATCCTCTTCGGAATCATCCATAAATGTGATATCGTTTTCGTCACACCAATTGAAAAGTGTATCCATATCATCATCGGATAGATTCAATTTACTGATGGCTTCCATTACATCATTTTGGGAAATCTGTTGATCAGCTTCCGTTGTATGAATGAGGTATTCTTTACATTCATCGATTGATTTAAATGGTTTTATGGTTTTTGATTTTTGCGCCATAGGTTCTTATCCTCCCTTTTTCTGTAAAACATTTCTTTTTTTTATCAATTGTATTTTCGACGTTGCTAAACGTGCTTTTTCTATAGGATCGGCAATTTTTTCAATCTCTTGATTGATTTGATCAATTTGTTCTTGTACCGTACATTCCTTGATTTTTTGTAAGATATCTTGGAAATACGTATCATCGTAAGTCATCAAACGATGTGGGTCATTCCAAAGATTCAATAAATACATACGAATATCTTCTTCATTGATTCTTGCCAGTAGTGAATCTAAATCAATATGATCTTGTTGACGATAGATATCGTAACAATATAAAGATAACTGCTGGCAACGCTCATCTTTAAAAAAGCCGATTTCTGACTTAAAAGTATTTGAAGCATCTTTACTTAATAGAATCATATTCAAAGCATCTTGTTCCGCATGTAAACGACCATCTAAAGGACGAACGATCGGCTTGAAGTAAACCGAAGATTTATGCTTAGAAATTGTAGGCTGCACAGATGGTAGAACATGGGTAAAATCAAACCCCGTATCCTTTTTAATGCGAGTTAGGTAGGCAGCCTTTTCAAATTCACTACAAGTTAAATTGACAGCTTCAAATAACTCTTGTGCATACGCTTTTTTATCTTCGTAATTCTCCAAATTGTATTGGAATAACAAATAATCAAATAAGAAATCAACCGGTGAAATCGTGCGATTGACAAACGCCTCCAACTCTTCTTTTCCCCCTTGATCAAATATTTCATCGGGGTCTTTTGAAGTTGTGTTTTTAACAATCATGACATCCATGTGTTCTTTGATGGCCATCTTCACAAATTTATAAGTTGCATTTTGTCCCGCACGATCCCCGTCATAACAAACTGTAACAGGAACATGTAATTGTTTAATCAAATTACATTGAAAATCTGTACAAGCCGTACCAAGACAAGCAATACTTTCATGAATATCCGCTTTTTCAAAAGCTAAGACATCCATCGCACCTTCTACTAAGATAACCCGTTTACTCTTACGCGCAAAACGACCAGCACGATGATAGTTAAAAACGAGTTTTCCTTTTTCATAGATTTTATTCTGCGAAGAGTTGATATACTTTGCGACATTATCTTCATCATTTAAACGTCGCGCTGTAAAACCAACCGGATGGCCATGCGCATCATGAATCGGTATCACAAAACGATCTTGGAACGTTGCATAATGATCCGATACTAAACCAATATCCTCTAAATCATCCATCGCAAATCGTTTTGCCTCTAAAAAGCGCAAGCTTTGTGCAGAACTTGGGGCATAACCTATTTCAAATCGCTTCAAAATGTCTTCATTCACTTTTCGCCGTTTTAAATATTGATAGGCAATAGCCCCTTCTTCACTATTTAATTCATATTGCATGAATTCAATATAGGTTTGCAGAATATCGTAATACTTTTCATTGGGATCGGCTTTTTTTGTCTTAGAAGGCAATGCAACAGAAAGTGGAAAGCCAATTAAATCAGCAACTTTCGCAACCGCTTCAGGAAACGATATCTGTTCCATATGTTGAACAAAGGTAAAGACATCGCCTCCAGCGCCGCAGACAAAACATTTATAAATCTGTTTATCCGTAGAAATAAACAAACTTGGATCATGATCGTCATGAAAGGGGCAAAGGGCAGTATAGTTCTTACCTTGTTTATTCAAAGTAATATAACGCGAGAGAATATCTACAATATCGGCTCTGGCACGTATCGCCTTTAACTCCTCTTCTTTAATCCAACTCAAAAGATCACCTACTAGAATTGAATACGACTTGAAATATAAGCTTCTAATTCATCCAAGGCAATACGTTCTTGTTCCATCGTATCGCGATTACGAATTGTTACACAATGATCATTTGCGGTCTCAAAATCAATAGTGACACAATAAGGTGTTCCTACTGCATCTTGACGACGATAACGTTTACCGATACTTCCTGCTTCGTCATATGTACAGCTAAATTTAGGACTTAATGTATTAAATACGTCCATTGCTTGATCACTTAACTTTTTGCTTAAAGGTAAAATAGCTACTTTATATGGAGCTAAGAATGGATGCAATTTCAAAACAGTACGTGAATCATTATCTAATGTCTCTACCGTATAAGCATCACTCATAACAGCTAAAATCAAACGTTCTACACCAACACTTGGTTCAATGACATAAGGAATATATTTTTCATTCGTTGTTGGATCAAAATATTCCAAAGATTGTTTACTGTGTTCTTGATGAGCTTTTAAATCGAAATCGGTACGATCGGCAATACCCCATAATTCTCCCCATCCAATAGGATCTGAGAAGTTATACTCAATATCACTTGTACCATTTGAATAATGCGCTAATTCTTCTGGATCATGAGGACGTAAACGTAAATTGTTTTCATCAATACCTAAATCCTTCAAGAATTGAACACAAGCTTTACAATAGTAATCAAACCATTCTAAATCGGTACCTGGTTTACAGAAGAATTCCAATTCCATCTGTTCAAATTCACGAGTACGGAAAATAAAGTTACCTGGCGTAATTTCATTTCGGAAACTTTTACCAACCTGGCCAATTCCAAATGGCACTTTCTTACGCATACTACGTTGCACATTTTTAAAGTTCACAAAAATTCCCTGAGCTGTTTCAGGACGCAAATAAATCGTACTCTTGGCATCTTCTAGAACTCCTTGGAATGTTTTAAACATCAAGTTAAATTGACGGATTTCCGTAAAGTTCTTTGCGCCACATTTTGGACAAGCGATTTCATGATCACGAATGAAGTTTTCCATTTCTTCATTAGTCATACCGGAAGCGCTCACTTCATGATGCGTAGCATCTTCGATTAATTGATCGGCTCTAAAACGAGATTTACACTCTTTACAATCCATTAATGGATCACTAAAGCCACCAACGTGACCACTTGCAACCCAAACTTCAGGATTCATTAAAATGGCAGATTGAATGCCCACATTATTAGGGTTTTCTTGAATAAAACGTTTCCACCATGCATTTTTAATATTATTTTTTAATTCAATTCCCAAAGGTCCAAAATCCCAAGTATTGGATAGACCTCCGTAAATTTCTGAACCCTGGTAAACAAAACCAGAATTCTTCATATGTGCTACTACATCATTGAATGATTTACCTTCCATAATTCGATTCTCCGTTTCTATTCGTACCAAAAAAAGGTACAAAAATGTACCTTATTATTATACTCCAAATTTTTTAAAAGTACCATGCCTATTCGTGAATGGATTGCAAAAAAGTTAAGCTTTTAAACGGATAATCCAAGTGATACTGAATCCAATCCATCCAAAACAGAAAATCATCTATGGTAAACTGCACCTTTTCCAGTAAATCTTGTTGATGAGCAGAAGAGATACGGAAGAAAGAAAGATAACGAACAAGCGTTTCTTTAGATAAAGTTGGATAGCGGTAGCCATTGCAAGCCGTACATAAAAAGCCCCCTTCTTTGATACCTATCGTAGTAAGACGATTCGTACGACCACAAGATACACAACCATCAAAATAAGGTACAATCCCTTGTTGAATGATTACTTGTTTTGCGATAAGGCAGGCATACCCATAAGCTTTTGCATCTTTTTGATGAAACGCCGACCAACAAGATTGATAGAGGAAAAATATCTCATCGGATGGTTTAAGAAATGTCACCAAATCAGACAAGACAAAACAAAGCGATTGATCTTCCAAATCTTCTAAAATATGAAAATAGTATTTTTTGACGTTACCATATAATAACAGAGAAAATCCCCGTGCTCGTTCTTGAATCGTTATAGAAACAAGACTAAAGGGTTGCATCAAAGATCGATTTTTTGATTGTTTTGACAAGATACCACGAGCAAGAATATTCATTTTTTTATCTTTGGTTAAAATAGTAACAATCGCATCTTTTTCCTTATAAGGTTGGGTTTGAAGAATCAAAGCCTCCAACTCAATCGTTGTCATCTAACTCATCCAGTCCAAACTCTTTGATTTTTTCATGTTGATTACGCCAATTCTTTTCCACACGAACATAAAGATCTAAATGTACTTTTTTATGAAACTTTTCACTCAGTTCTTTTTGACTGGCCAAGCGAATAGAGCGAATCATCTTTGCTTGTTTACCAATGAGTATTCCCTTTTGACTTGGTTTATCTACAATCACAAGCATACCTAGATCCATGTGGTTTTCATCTTCTTTTCGACTTTCCAAGACAACCGCAATACTATGAGGAATTTCTTGATTTGTCCGTTTTAAAATCTTTTCGCGAACAATTTCACACATTTGAAAAGTTTCATCATGATCACTTTTCATCTCTTCTGGAAACATGGCTAGACCTTCTGGCAAGTATGCTTTAAAAACGCGCAATAACTCATCTAAGTTATCTTTTTCTAAGGCGCTGATAGGAATCAATTCATCAAAATTATATTGTTCTTGCCATGCTAAACAAGCTTTCATCAATTCATCTTTGGTAAGCATATCCACTTTATTTAGAAGCAACAAAGTTGGTTTATGAAGCTTTTTAATACGCTCTAAAATAAACGTATCACCACGACCAAATGGTTGCGTACAATCAATGATCCAGGCAATAACATCACAATCTTCCATAGCGGTATAGGCATTTTTATTGAGAATGCGACCTAATTGTTGTTGCGGTTTATGTATGCCAGGTGTATCCACAAAGACATATTGACAATCTTCTTGCGTTAAAATACCCGCAATATTATTGCGAGTCGTATTTGGCTTATCCGAACTAATAGCGATTTTCTCTTTTAAAAGGCTATTCAATAAAGTACTCTTTCCAGCGTTAGGCCGCCCAACAATGGCAATAAAACCAGAACGATACATAAAAATTCCTCCTATACTATTTTAGGCACAAAGACAAGTAATCCCGAAATTGCTGCACAAACGCTAATCACAAATACGGCACTTGCGGCCATATCTTTGATTTTTTTCGCACGGGAATCCTTTTTTAAACTAATGTAATCTACACATCCTTCAATACAAGAATTAAAGATTTCTGCAGCAATCACTAAACCAATAGACCAAACTAAAATAACCCAGTCAAGTTTGGAACAATGAAAGAAAATTCCACATAGAAAAACAATGCATCCAAAAATCATCTGTAGAAAAATACTATGATCTTTTACACATTGTTGAAAGCCTTGAAAGGCATAATAAAATCTACCTACGAACCACTTCATCTAATATCACATCCTGTAAAGAAAACATTTCTTTTTCCTCTTCACTTGTCATATGATCATAGCCCATCAAATGCAATAAACCGTGGCAGAACAAGAAACATGCCTCACGCCGAATCGAATGTCCATACTCTTTCGCTTGATTACGAATCGCTTCTACATTAATGAAAATATCACCTAATTCATACATGTCTTCTTGTACATAGGCGTCTTCCATATCATCTTGCAAGGCAAAACTGATTACATCGGTAGGACGATCGACATGACGATAGTCCCGATTGATTTCATGAATTTGTTGCGGCGTAACATAAATCACAGACAAAGACCAGTCTCCAGGTCGTTGAATCACTTCACATGCTCTTTCAAAAATACGCATAAAATCTTTTTTATAACGATAAACGGATTTATCTTTTGCTTCATTTGTAAATATAATTTCCATAGTCTAAGTATACCAATAAAAAAAAGAACTGCAAAGCAGTTCCCTTCTATTTTGTAGTTGAACGAGCTAAGAAACTATAACTCATTTCGATATTTTTATCTAATTTACCATTGTTTTCATCTACAAGCATTTTTGTCAACAATCGCATCGCAACGGCTCCCATATCATATTCCGGAATGTTATAAGAAGAAATATGAGGACGAACCATCGTTAAATACTTGTTATTCAAAACACAAACCATCTGCGCATCTTTTGGTACATCATAACCTGCTTCGCTGGTTGCATTTAAGAACGCTATAGCTTGAGAGTCACGCAAGGTAATAACCACTTTACTTGGTTGATGCGTCTTGTAGTATTCCGTAAAGTAAACATAGCTTGATTTATACGAATCGTTATACGAAATATACTTATCGAATTTCAAACCCTTTTCTTCATAAGCTTTATCTACACCAGATTTTAATTGTTCCATCATGCTAAGGTTCAATTTATCTTCCACCAAAGAGATATCGGTAATACCTTTTTCAAAACAAGATTTTACTAGCTCATAAGCTAAGGATTCAAAATCAATATACACATTTCCAACATTCGCGATATCTGTCTTAGGAATACGACTACCTACCACAACCATAGGAATTTGATATTCTTGTAGAACTTCCATTTCTTCTTCAGAGAAATTATCATTGAATAAAATAACCCCATCGACACGTGATTTAATGATGGATTCAATGACATCCTGCATTTTAGAAATACCCTTGCTGGTGGTATGAAACATTATATTGTAATTGTAGATTTTCGCAACATCCATTAAACCGTTGAGTATTTTTTCATTGTAAGAGAATAACTTTTCTCCCATCACAATAGAAATAGTCGTAGTTTTTGATAAAGCCAGTCCTTGCGCAATCGCATTAGGTTTATAACCCAATTTATCAATCGCTTGTTGAACGCGCAAACGGGTATCTTCGCGAACTACATTGCTATCATTGATAACCCGGCTAACCGTAGCCAAAGATACATCGGCTTCTTTTGCAACATCATAAATCGTAATACGTTTCATTCTTATTCTTCTCCACCTTTTTTATCAAAGAACTTTTGAATAGCCCCAAAGACAGACTGATTCACTTTGTTCGTTAATTCCTCAGCTGCATCAACGCCTTTTTTCAAACCTTCACTATCACGTAAAACATCCAAACGGGCATTAGCTTTATTGACAAAATCTGCAATATTGTCATTGGACATCAATAAATCAGCGCCTGCTTTAAAACCATCGCTAATCATGCCGCCAGCCCCTTCAAGGAAATCTTTTCCTGCATCAATAGTTTGTTTGAAATTATCACTATTCGATACTTCAACAGCCTTTTTACGAGTATTTTCTAAAATATCTAAAACTTTTTCACGAGAATTATTGAAGTTTTCTTTGATCTTTTCTGGATCCGAATTGTCTTGAATCACATTACGCAAATCTTCAAAAATATCCGAAAGTTTCTTTTGCGCATCATCAACAACTTTTTGATTTTCGCTATTATTGTCTTCGCGCAAAGCATCCAATTCTTTAACCGAACTCTCTTCCAAGTTTTCAACAACACTTTCTTTTACTTGATTTAGGGTTTCTTCATTGGTTTGCACTTGTTCATTATTATTCATTTCTTCACTCATGTTATTTATCCTCCTGTTCGTGAATCACAGGGTATTCACGAATTGAATCTTTTTTCGATTGGATTGTATCCGATAAGGTATCACCCAGTGTTCCTACACCATCTTTAATCAAATTTTTGGTATCATTTAACCATTCTTTCATTGATTCGGTGCTCTCTTTTACTTTTCCATTTTCTTTCTTTTCGCTCACCCAAGATTTAAGTTTCTCGGAATTATTCACAATACTCTTAGATGTTGAAACCGCCATTTCACGAACTTTCGTATTCGCATCATCGACCGTTTTTGATACATTTGCGACAGTTTCCAATGGTTGATCCAGTTTTTGCACTTGTGAATCTACTATTGTCAAAGTTTTATCTACAGCTTTTAATGTTTCAATCAATTTTTTAAATAATAAAGCCAAATAAACCAATGCAATGACTCCAACAACAGGCAAAATATAACCAAAAAATTGTGCTACTGCCGAAAGAAATTCATTCATACTCACAAAATCACCTCTATCGAATTATAACACAAGAAAGAAAGCGTATCCATCTTTGAATGAAAAACTTTTCAAGTATGTGTAAACGCTTATAATTAAAAAAGTTGTGTGAGTTTCTCACACAACCTATTTTTCTAATAAGACCTTTAACTTGTCTTTTAATAAGTAAATATCCTTACTTGACATGAATAAATATACTGCAGGTCCCATATCATATAAGACTTTAGCCGATGCATCATCAATATCCAACAAGCGAGCATTTTTACACTTTGCCAATAAATCTTGAATGGTTACTGTAATGGAAGCATCTTCACGAACGGCATTTTTAGGAAAGTCACAAAGAACAACTTCATCTGCCGTATTTAAACTGTCCGCAAATCCATCTAAGAAATATTGAAGACGACTATAACGATCTGGTTTATAAAGAGCAATGACTTTTTTATCAGGGAAACGTTTGCGTGCTCCATCAATCAAGTAACGAATAGCCGTTGGATGATGCGCATAATCATCAACCAATACCGAATCACCTACTTTTTCAATCACGCTACGACGGGCAATTCCCTTAAAATCGTTTAAACCATCAACGATTTCTTCACTCGATAAGCCTAATTCATGACAAAGTGCGAAAGATCCCAATGCATCTTGTAAGAAAGTATCACTTGCTTCTGGTAATTCGATGTGAGCAATAACTTCCTTGTCATGAAGAATATCAAAATGCATACCAAAAGGACCTTGTTCTACATGAATAGCTTGATAGTCATTTCCATCTTTCAAACCATAAGAAACAGCAGGCACCTTATACTGCAAGTTTGGTAGATATGGATCGTCTCCAAAATAAACAATTTTCTTACCTACTTGATCCGCAAAGGATTGGAAAGCCGAAACATAATCATCGATATCTTTGTAGTAATCGACATGATCCATTTCAATATTTGTTAAGATTGCATAATCCGGATGATAACAAAGGAAATGACGTTGGAATTCACACGATTCAAATACAAAGTATTCACTGCCTTCCGGCATATTTCCATGTCCATCTCCAATTAAATAACCAGATTTAGCCAAACGTGGCAGCAAGGTTCCTAAAAGTCCGGTTGTCGTACTTTTACCATGTGTACCAGCTACACTAATCGACTTATAATTTTTCGCAAATTCACCTAAGAAATCAAAATAGTAATACGCTTTCACATTCGGATTATCCAATGCTGCAGCTACTTCTGGATTGCTTCGATCAAAAGCTGCGCCAATAATCACTGTATCTCCATCTTTAATATTCTTTGCATCAAAGGTTGTATAAGGAATATTGCGCTCTTTTAAACTTTCTTCCGTGAAAATATATTTTTCAATGTCACTTCCATTTACTTCATAATTTTCATCATGCAAGATACACGCAAGTGCACCCATTCCTGTTCCTTTAATTCCAATAAAATGATAAGCCATACCAATTCCCCCTTAGTTTTTCGAAACAAATAATTTTTCTTGTTTCACAACTGGCTCTTTTTGTTTCTTCTTTTCTAAAATATCTGCTAAAGAAATTACTTCTGAATCAATTGTAATGTCTTCTTTGATTTTCTTTTGTGGAATATGATCTACAGATTTTTTCACTGTAGGAATCGTAGATCCAAACATTGGAGAAATCACTTGATCAAAACCATCGTGAATTTTTGGTTTTTCTAATTCAATCGCATTATGCACTTTATCATACGCTTTATTCTCATCAGCCGTATTTCCAAAAATAGGTGAAACGACAGATTGATAATCATAAACTAGATTTTTTGATGGCTTTGGTTGAATACGATGTGCTTTATTGCGATCGTAATGATACATTTTACGACGTGGTTTTTCTTCTTTCTTCTTTACCGTGTCCGCATTCAAAGTACCAAAGCTCGTTGGTTTTTTGGCAACTGGTTGAACAGGAGCAACATTTTGAACAACAGGAGTTGGTTCTGGTTGAGCAACCTTCTTTTCTGTAGGTTGAACCTTTGGCGTTTGTTCTGCGGCAACAGGTTCTTCACTCTTTTGCACTTTTGGCTCTACCTTTTTTTCTACCTTTTTCGCTTTTTTCTTAGGTTCTTCTACTTCTGCTTCATCATCTAATTCTACTTCTTCACTAAAAATAGATTTCATCAAATCTTTGAACATACGCTTCCTCCTTTTTGGCAATTCATATTTATATAGGATATGATTTCTGCTCTTGTTTTTGGATAAGGTGTCATAAAACGCGATAATTCTTGCCCGTTCTTATACGATAAAAAACTGGGCACAACATTGACACCTAAATCCTTCGATAAAGCCGCTAATTCATTACGATCTACAAGATAAAAGCCAATCTCTGGATAGTCTTTTTCAAGATCTGCAACAATCTGCTTTGTGGTCGTACAATCACTACACGCAAAGCTGGTAAAAAAACAAATGGATATTTTATCTTGCAGAAGCATTTTTACATATTCTTCATTGAAATGAACTGTTTTCATTATATCACCGAATCCATACACATCGATAGATGGGTTGATGATTCGCTACAAATTTTTCTTCATATTCCGTCATGACATCTTCAGGATGTGGTTCACTACGATAATCTAAATCCACTTCCTTCATCAAAAAACCGGCTTTTTGAAATTCAATTAACGAAAACGCAAACAACTTGGCGTTATCGGTCTTCATCTGGATTTCACCATCTTTCGCTAAAATATTTTTATAAGAATCTAAAAATTTTGCCGATGACAAACGCCGTTTCGCATAACGATTTTTTGGCCATGGATCAGAAAAATTCAAATGGATAACATCAACTTCTTTTTCTGCAAACCATTCATCAATGTTTTCGGCATCACCATGAATAAAACTCAATTTTCCTTTTTCATTGTCTTCATCGTATTTTTTTGCGGTAATGCCCGCTGCACTCTCATTCTTTTCAACGGCAATAAAGCCTTCTTGCGGATACAGCTTCGACATATTTAGAGAATAATTTCCTTTACCACAACCAATTTCGACATGCAATTTTTCACATCCCAATTGTTGTTTCCATTTTCCCTTATATTTTTCTGGCTTTCTAACCAAACAAAGCGCTTGATCTAAGTAATCAACAGCCCATTTTATTCTTCGCATTCGCATAGGATTTCCTCCAAAACTCTATGCACAATCATACCATACTTTCCTATCTAAAAAAAAGAAGACGGAACATTTTCCATCTTCGATTTTGTTTTATTCTTCCGTTTTTGGCTCTTCTTCTTTTTTAGGTTTAGGAAGTAAAGCTTTGGCACTGACATTGATACGACCTTTACGATCAATTTCAATAACCTTAACATCGATCATATCACCGATTTTCAAAACATCTTCGACTTTTTCTACACGGTGATGACTGATCTTAGAGATATGTAGTAAACCATCGGTATTACCAAATAAGTTGACAAATGCACCAAATTTTTCAATACGAACAACTTTGGCATTGTACACATCGCCTTCTTTAACTTCACGAGTTAAATTTGAAATCATCTCTTTCGCTTTGTTGATTGCATCATAATCAGTATGATAAATGACAACATGACCGTCATCATCAATATCAATCTTGACATTGTCACAAGCTTCAATGATTTCATTGATCATCTTACCACCAGGTCCAATAACATCTTTAATCTTATCTGGATCAATTGTCATCATGCCAATCTTAGGTGCATAAGGACTTAATTCTTTTCGTGGTTCGGCAATAGCTGTAGCCATATTCGCAAGGATTTCTAAACGAGCTTTATGTGCTTGAGCTAAGGCTTCTTCGAAAATCTCCTTTGTGATTCCTGTTGTTTTGATATCCATTTGTAAAGCGGTAATACCATTTGATGTACCAGCTACTTTAAAGTCCATATCACCAAAGTGATCTTCCATACCTTGAATATCAGTTAAAACAGTATATTGACCTGTTTCATCATTCATGATCAATCCCATCGCAATACCAGCAACAGGTGCTTTAATAGGTACACCAGCAGCCATTAAAGACATTGTACCAGCACAAATAGATGCCTGAGAACTTGAACCATTACTTTCCATTACATCCGCTACAGTACGAATCGTATAAGGGAATTCTTCCGTTGAAGGTAAGACTTGTTTTAAAGCTCTTTCACCTAAAGCCCCATGACCAATTTCACGACGACCAGGTGAACCCATACGACCTGTTTCTCCAACACAATATGGTGGGAAATTATATTGATGCATAAATTGTTTTGATTCATTAGTCGTTAAATCATCAATAATTTGGTTTTCATTTAATGCACCTAAAGTAGTTGTAGATAAAACTTGGGTTTCACCACGGGTAAATAAAGCTGAACCATGTACTCTTGGCAATAAATCAACTTGTGAATTTAATGGACGAATTTCATCAATTTTACGACCATCAGGACGAACTTTGTCTTCAATAATCAAACGACGTACTTCATCTGCTTCAATACCATGACAAATTTCACGAGCTTGTTTTACTGCATTAGCTTGTTCTTTTTCTGAACTGTATTCTTTGGCTTCAATCATAGCAGCGGCTTGATCTGTCAATTCATCAATTGTATTGTAACGAAGCAATTTTTCTTTAATAGAAACAGCTTCACGAATTTTTGCTTCAAATTCCTTACGAACTTCGGCATCAATGGTTGGATCAACCGTATACAATTGAATTTCACGTTTTTCTTTACCACAAGCGGCAATTACTTCTTCTTGGAAGGCACAAAGTTTTTTTACTTGTTCATGACCAAACATCAAAGCTGCCAACATATCTTCTTCAGAAACTTCTTTAGCACCTGCTTCAACCATGTTTAAAGCTTGTGCCGTACCAGCAACAGTTAAATCAATATCACTGACTTTTTGTTGTTCGACAGTTGGATTGGCAATCAATTGTCCATCCACACGACCAACATGAACACCTGCAATTGGTCCATTAAAAGGAATATCTGAAATACATAAAGATAAACTTGCACCTAACATAGCAGCCATATCACATGGTGCATCTTGATCTACACTAAGTACGGTATTTACAACTTGTACTTCATTTCTAAATCCTTCAGCAAATAAAGGACGAATCGGACGGTCGATCATACGAGCTGTTAATGTCGCATGTTCACTTGGACGTCCTTCTCTACGTAAAAATCCACCTGGAATTCTTCCTACGGAATATAATTTTTCTTCAAAACTTACTGTTAACGGAAAGAAATCAATACCTTCTTTGGCTTGATTACTCGCACATGCTGTAGAAATAGTTACTGTATCTCCATAACGGACAATAACAGCACCATCAGCTTGTTTTGCGATTTCTCCCGTTTCAACTGTGATCCCCCGACCACAGAATTCAAATTGAAACTCTTGTTTCGCCATTTTTCTTTTCACCTCATTTATAAACATTTTGATGGTATCATACAAATTCGAAAAAAGATATAAAAAAAGTAATCTTTACGATTACTTTCTTAAACCTAATTCAGCGATCAATTTTTTATAACGATCTAAGTCTTTCTTTTGTAAGTAAGCTAATAAATTCTTACGACGACCTACTTTTTTCATCAATCCACGTTGTGAATGATAATCATGTTTGTGTTCTTTGAAGTGTTCTGTCAAACGGTTGATTTCAGCAGTTAAAACAGCAACTTGTACTTCTGGAGAACCTGTATCTCCTTCATGGATTGCATACTTTTTGATGATAGCATCTTTTTCTGATTTTAATAACATATGTTTCCTCCTATATAGTCCTTAAGAACCAAGCATAAGGTCGGAAATTCCTTATTCCTCGTTCAAAAGCTTTTTAATGATATCAATTTTCATCTAAAAAATCAACTAGAATTGAATTTAAAATCTCAAAGCCATGTGGCGTACAAAATACCCTGTTTTCTTTGTAGACAAGTTCGTTGGTATACTTTTCTAAAACCGGGGCATAATCCGCTAAAAAGTTTCGTTGATACTTTTTATTCCACGCTTTGATATCCAAACCAAAGCACGTTCTTAAAGCCATCATAATAGCTTCAAAAGCTTGCTCTCTTGCATTGGTTGGAACCCAATGAAGCTTTGGTCCATTTTGACAATACGCTTGTAAATTGGCATCGATATCATAACGTATTCCCTTCTCGCGACCACTGGCACCACAACCAATCCCCATAAAATCTGAATCATCCCAATAGGAACAATTATGTTTACTGAAGCGATTATTTTTCGCATAAGAACTAATTTCATAATGCGTATATCCAGCTGCCGTCAAAGTCTTTTCAATGCACTCATACATATCGGCTTCCAAATCAGAATCACAAGGTTGCAGATGTTGTTTTCCAAAAACCGAATTAGCTTCGATTTGTAAGGAATAAATCGAAATATGATCAACTTTACAGTTTAAAAAGGCATCCAAATCTGCTTTTAAATCAGCTAATGTTTCACCAGGAAGCGCATAAATCAAATCCAAAGACACGTTATTTATACCTACTTCATGACACAAATCAATCGCTTGATACACTTGACTAGACGTATGTTTCCGGCCAATTTTTTTCAACAAGACATCATGAAATGTCTGTACCCCCATACTAATTCGATTCACGCCCCACTTTTTATAAATCTGCAGTTTTTCTTTAGTTACAGAATCAGGATTTACCTCAACCGTCCATTCATAATCTTGGGCAAGATATGGCGCAAACAAAGTTGCCAGTTGTTCAAAAGCTTCAACCGACAAACAGCTTGGGGTTCCACCGCCAAAATAAAGGGTTGAAATCTTAGAAAAGGATTTGGCTTGAATTTCCTTTGTGATTTGAGATAGCCACTGTTTTTTTATCGTTTCATTGCTTACAGAGCGAAAGAAATCACAGTAGAAACAAATGGAATCACAGAAAGGAATATGAACATAAATATGTTTAGTCATCATCCATAGAAAGCACAGCCATAAAAGCTTCTTGTGGGATTTCTACCGAACCAACCATCTTCATGCGCTTCTTTCCTTCTTTTTGTTTCTCTAACAGCTTTTTCTTACGCGAAATGTCCCCACCATAACATTTAGCCAGGACATTTTTACGTAAAGCTTTTATATTTGTTCTGGCGATGACTTTTCCTCCAATGGCAGCTTGTACTGGAATTTCAAATTGTTGCTTAGGAATTAAGTCTTTCAGTTTGATTGTCATCGCATTTCCGCGATTAAACGCAAAATCACGATATACAATTGTCGACAATGCATCGACCATTTGTCCGTTCAACAAGATATCCATCTTAACAAGGTTGCTGGTACGATATCCAATCAATTCATAATCTAAAGAAGCATATCCCTTTGTAGCACTTTTCATTTTGTCAAAGAAATCAAAAATAATTTCACTCAGCGGTAAATCATAAACCAACTGCATGCGCAATTCATCAAGTACCTGCAAATCCACATATTCCCCACGTTTTTTCTGACAAAGATCCATCATAGCTCCTACATAATCCTTAGGAACCATGATTTCGGCTTTCACATATGGCTCTTCAATATGATCGATATGTTGAGGTGCTGGCAAAGCACTTGGGTTATCAATTTTTTCCATCGTTCCATCAGTTCTATACACATGATAAATAACTGAAGGGCTGGTTGCGATAAGCTCCAGATTGTATTCTCTTTCCAAGCGTTCTTCGACAACATCCATATGCAATAAACCTAAAAAACCACAACGGAAACCAAAGCCCAAAGCTTGGGAGGTTTCTGGTTCATATTGTAAAGAAGCATCATTTAACTTTAACTTCTCTAATGCTTCTTTTAAATCGTCATAGCGAGCATTATCCACGGGGTATAATCCACAATAGACCATAGGATTCATTTCACGATATCCGACTAATGGTTCTTTTGCAGGATGATCAACATGGGTAATCGTATCTCCCACCCGAACATCTTCGATATTTTTAATGGCAGCACTAATCCAACCTACATCACCGGTATTCAATTGGTCTTCTACAACTTCTTTTGGAGTATGAACCCCAACTTCCAATACTTCATATTCTGCACCTGTTGCCATAAAACGGATTTTATCTTTGGGACGAATCGAACCATTTTTAACCGAAACAAAAGCAATAACACCACGATACGCATCATATAAAGAATCAAATACTAATGCCTGCAAATCACCATCGGGATTTCCGGAAGGACATGGCAGTTTTTGAACAATTTCTTCTAAAACCGCTTCGACATTCAACCCACTTTTTGCAGAGATTTCCACGGCATCACTACAATCAAGTCCAATTAAATCTTCAATTTCTTTTTTTACTACTTCTGGTTGGGCACTTGGTAAATCAATTTTATTAATGACCGGAATAATCTCCAAATCATTTTCTAAAGCTAAATATACATTTGCCAAGGTTTGCGCTTGCACGCCTTGTGCAGCATCGACAACGAGGATAGCCCCTTCACAAGCAGCCAGTGAACGACTGACTTCATAGGAAAAATCCACGTGACCGGGAGTATCAATTAAATGGAAAATATAATCTTGTCCATCTTTGGCATGATATTTTAATTGCACGGCATTCAGCTTAATAGTAATACCGCGTTCTCTTTCTAAGTCCATTGAGTCAAGCATTTGGGCTTTCATCTCTCTTTTTTCAACCGTATCGGTCAATTCCAAAATACGATCGGCTAAAGTCGATTTTCCATGATCGATATGTGCGATAATTGAAAAATTTCGTATATGTTTTTGATCCATGTAAATCCTCCTTTATTCCACAATTCGTCCTATAAAGTTTCTACCTTGCCCATTGTAGAAATCTTTGGCCTCTAAAACCGGTTTCCCTTCCATTTGACATTGATGAATGTAAAGCAAGCCATCATGTAAAGAAAGTGCATAACTATCCTTTAGCCACCCGATAATCTTGCCACATTCTTGGGCATTACCTGCTTCATAATTTGCTGCTAAAATTTTCCATTTCTTTTTTCCCAATCGTACATAAGCACCTGGTTGAGATGATAGAGCTCGTATTTGATTAACGATTTGTTGATCGGATTGGCTTAAATCAAGGTGTTCCTCTTCTTTTTTAATAATGGGTGCATAAGTTGCAAGCGCATCATCTTGTGCTTGATACACACAATCTAAAGAACAAACACGATCTAAGTTCTCTAAGATCAAATGGCTGGCTGCTAAACCCATCTTTTCAAATAGCGTCGATGAGGTATCTTCAGGAAGAATATCAATTTCTTCTACGGCACAAACCGGACCTATATCTAAACCTGAAGCCATTTTCATCAATGACATACCTGACTTGGTTTCCCCATTCCAAATAGCTCGTTGAATAGGCGCACCACCACGATACTTTGGCAATAAAGAACCATGCAAGTTTACACAGCCATATTTAGGGGCCTGTAAAATACAATCTGGAACCAATTGTCCATATGCACATGTAATAATTAAATCCGCTTGGATATCTAAAATCGCTTGATAGTCATCTTTAATTCTTCGCGGTTGAAAAGTCGGAATCGAATGCTCCATAGCTACTTCTTTGACCGCAGAATATGTAAGGATTTGTTTACGCCCGACCTTTTTATCTGGTTGGGTTACAACAAGCTCAATCGCAATATTCGCATCTAACAATGATTGTAAAACCGTTGCTGCAATCTTGGGGGTTCCCATAAAAATGATTTTTCTTTGATTCATACAATTCCTCCATATTCTCTAACTTCGGTATTATACCTTATTTTTTCACTCTTGTGTTGCAAAGAAGTTTAGAATTTGCTATAATCCATTTGCAATTTTATGTCAGGAGGTGCGAACCATGCCACAAATTCAATCTCAGAAAAAACGTGTAAAAACTAACAACAAAGCACATAAGTTAGTCGTATCTAGAAAGTCAGCATTGAAGACTAGTATCAAAAAAGTATTAGCTGCTGTTGATGCAAAAGATAAAGAAGCTGCAGTTGTTGCTTATAACGAATGTTGTTCAAAATTAGATAGCGCCGTTGCAAAAGGTGTACATCACAAAAATTATGCAGCTCGTCAAAAATCACGTTTGGCAAAAGCTGTTAACAGTATTCAATAATGAAAGATTCTTAATGAATCTTTTTTTTTTTGCAATTAAAAAGGAGAATTGCTTCTCCTAGTTCTCAATTAATAAACGCAAAACAAATTGTTCAAAGCCTTCGTCTTTATCAACCATTCCCATTTTCATTTCTTGATCAAAGGTGGCAAGCTGTACCAATTGATCCAATAATTGATCCAAATCAAAATCATATGCTCTTTCCTGATTCACTTGTACGCGATATGGATGGGCATGCAATTCTTGGGCAATTTCATTTTTGGATAAACCCTGTTCCATACATACCCGAACTTGAAATAAAAAACGTATTTGACTGGCAAGCAGACCAACAATGGCGAGAGGTTCCATATTTAACGCACGAAAATTGCGATAGTACGACAACAACAATAAGGCATTGCGATTAAACAAGGCATCGACCATTTTAAATACATTATCCATAGGTTCTGGTGCTACCAAAGCCTCGACATCTTCTAAAGTAATATGTGAAGCATAAATCGAACACTTTTCTATTTCATTTTCAATTCGTAAAGGATCATTCCCAACTCTCGTTAAGAACCAGCGAAAAGCATCGCGGTCAAATTGAACTTGTTTTTCCTTGCATAGATTCATTACATATTCCCGCTTACTATGATCATCCAAGCTCAAGCAAGATAAAACAGTAGAAGCCGCAATCATTTCTTTCACAGCTTTTTTTCGTTTATCTAGTTTTTCACTAGGACAAGAAAAAACCACAATTGTCGTATCTGAATCATCTTGCCGTTTAATAAAAGCATTCACATCATACCCTGTTCCATCTTTACTCGAAAGAAAAGTGGCATTTTCTAAAACTAACATCTTCTTCTCATCAAAAATTGAATAAGAATCCATCTCAGCTAAAATATCACTTTGTAAAGAAGAATTACAATCAAACACAAGGACTTGTGAGATATCATGTTTTTGCTTAATCGAAGCCAGTTTTTGTTTCATTCGATTGGAATCATTTCCATGTAATATATAGTACATATCCCAATTATAACAAATCTCTACTGAATACGGCCAACCAAATGTGTTGTGGTTTCAAAAAATGTCCAATTACGAAAAGAAAAAATATGAATCATTCCCACATCTTTCGTTTCCAATACTTCAATACCTAAATCATGGCAATTTGAAATTACCGTATTAGAAGGATGGCCATAGCGGTTCTTGCGCCCTACAGAAACAAGGCCCAATTTAGGACGTAACTTATCCAAAAAGGTATAAGAGCTCGATGTATTGGAGCCATGGTGTCCGAGTTTTAAAACATCTACGTCTAGCTTATATTGACTAAGAATTTGTCTTTCTACATCTACACTGGCATCCCCCATCCATAAATAATGCGTTTGATCATAGGTAAAATACGACACAATACTTTCATCATTTTCATCCTTTGCATCGCGCTCTGGCAATAAAGAATAAAATGGATAAGAAACATTCGGTTGATCTTCTCGATTGGTAATATATTGTTTGACAGGAATAGATTTCATCAATTCCTCTTTTCCGCCCGAATGGTCAAAGTCATCGTGCGTACAAATTAAAGCTGTCAAAGAGTGAATTTGTAGATCTTCTAAGACCGGTAGAACAATATCTTTAATGTTGTCACGATAGAGATTCTGGCCACAATCAATCATCACAGCACTTCTTTTAAACGGTTCAACAATTAACGTACAATCCCCTTGGCCAATGTCGAACATGTAAACATGAAAAAACGGATCTGCATATGTTTGTATAAAGGGCAAACAACATAAAAGCACAAAGAGAGTTTTCTTTTTGGATCGTAAAAACCAGAATAAAACAAGAAAGAAAAGAATACCCGGTACATAGTGAAAACAAAATTTACCAATCCATTGATTGACGTATGGAATAGAGACTTTAAAAAAAGCCAATAACACATTCCATAACTGGATTTTGCGATAGATGTTAAAAAATAAAAACAAGACAAGATCCACTTGATGAAAATAAACAAATTGACAGATAAGCAGGGTTGCCTTTTGGGCAATCCATCGTTTATTTGGATCTGTTACATAATAAAAACATAAACGATAAGCAAGCGGAAAAACAAAGGCAAAATCCAAGCTATGCCAAGGAAGCATGGATAAGAAAAAAAACATAGAAAAAGCTAAAACCGAATGCCAATCCTTAAAAAAGTATTTTGCGATTTGGAAACAAATAAAACGTACCAAAGATATCGTATAAATAAAACAAGCCCCATAAACCATTAACAGTAGAATCAAAACAAGATGGACTTTCTTCTCATCCAGCACTTTCTTCAATTGATAAAAGAGAAAATAGTACACCATAATAATCGGCAAACCGAGTTGAATCAAAGCATCATTTTGCTTCGTTTGAATCCCATATAGATTTGCCAGTAAAACCGGATTATTCTTCACCCGTGAATATAGTTTCGATTTAATAGAATGCTTAGATTTTATGTAGTCTTGCGCTTTCACATTCGCACAATACGTAATCTGATCTTTTCCTAAATAATCCGCAAAAGAAAATTGATGCAAATTTTTCAAATTCGTTATTTTTTCAAGGGAAGAAACTTGATACACTTCATCAAAATTGGGATTATCAATCCCATATAAAACAATCGTTCCAGACTTATTTTTGGCAATCGCATAGTTTGATTTAATTGAAACAATTGTATATTCACCCGGCTGAGCAGGCTTATTCGGTTTAAAGGTTAAACAACATGCCCATAGGCTGAATAAGAGCCACAAAAATAGAATTCCCTTCTTTTTAAAACGCAGATAAAAAAAGATGCCAAGTACAAAACTAAAGAAGCCAATCCAATAGATATCATGTAAGCAGATCAATCCCCAAAAGCCGCAAACAAGATAAAACAATACGCGACTCATAAAGTTATCTGTTCCTTAATCTTCTCAAAAATCGATGGACCAATGCCTTTTACTTCCATGATTTCTTCAATCGACGCAAAAGACTTCTGATTACGATATTCAATAATTCGATTGGCAATGGATGGACCTATCCCAGGCAATTCATCTAATTGTTCTAAACTTGCCGAGTTCAGGGAAATCTTTTGTTTCTGGGAAACATTCTTTTTAGGAATGACAACAACTTCTTTATCATTGATTTCCTTTGCCAAAGAGATAGAAGATGTTTCTGCTTGGTCTGTCAGGCCTCCAGCTTGTGTAATTAAGTCTTTAATCGTACCTTCCCATTTCAAGGTATATACACCCGGATGCTCTACTTCCCCTTTTATTTCACATTGCTTTGTCGTAGGTGAAACCAGATCCAGTGAGACAGGCGTATAGCGACCAAAATAAGATAAGATAAAAAAGGCACAAACACTAAAAAAGAGAAGAGCTTTCTTCATATACATCACCCTTCTCTAAAACGAATCTTTATGCAAAAAAGTATAAATTATTTGCGAATTTCTAAAATTTTTACTTCATATGGTTCTTCAACATGGTGAATTGTAACCACATCGCCTACTTTAGCACCCATAATGCTTTCACCCATAGGTGTAGCGTTGGATAATTTTCCATTTAATGGATCAGCTTCTTGCGAACCAACAATTTGGAATTCCATTTCCGTATTATCGGATAAATCTAGAATTTTTACTGTTGCACCAAATTTTACGGTTAATTCACCGGAAGCACCTTCGGTATCTTTAACGATGACCGCATTTTTAATCATTGCTTCTAATTCTTGAATACGTGCTTCAACACGAGCTTGGTGATCACGTGCTGCATCATAATCCGCATTTTCGGACAAGTCACCTTGTGCACGTGCTTCTTGTAATTCGACAATGACTTCATTACGAACTGTATGAATTAAATGATATTGTTCTTTTACTAACGCATCATAACCTTCTTGGGTTACATAGTTTTTTTCTTCTGCCATTTATGTCACTCCTTATTTGCATTGTGATTATAACATATCTACTTATAAAATCAAAAAGCCTATTCAGCCGATCCATCAAGAACTAAACCAAGTTCTTTCATCTTAGCTTCATGCCCTTCTAAGGTCTTGGAATAATAGACTTTTCCATCACCATTGATGTCTGCTAAGAAATATAAATCATCGGTTTTTGTAGGATGTAAGACCGCCTTAATTGCTTGTTCCCCAGGATTTAAAATCGGACCAATAGGAAGTCCAGAATGTAAATACGTGTTATATGGAGAATCTACATCCGTCTTTACTTCACAATCAGTTGGATCCTCATATTCATCATACAATGCATAACAAACGGTAACACTGGAATCTAATTTCATACCTTCATTGAGACGATTATAGAATACACCGGCAATCTTTTTCATATCTGCATTTGTAGAGGATTCAAATTGCACCACGCTAGCTAAAGATAAGATTTCTTGTAAAGAGTATCCACTCTTTTTGATTTCCGTTTTATGTTCGTCATAAACTTCCTGGAAACGATATAAAAAAGTCCGGGTAATCTCATCGATGGATGCATCTTCATTAAAAGAATAAGTATCTGGGAAAAGATAACCTTCCAACTTAATTTTATAATCGGAATTATTTAAAACACTTGGATCTAAGAAAGTATAATCTTTTGATAGCTTTTTAATATAAGCCATATCATTCCACTTTTTTTCAATTTCACTAGCCTTATAAGGGAATTTCTTTGCCAATGCTTCGGCTACTTCCTTGGCCCATTTTCCTTCTGGAACAGTTAAAGTAACCTGCTCTTTTTTGGAGTTTTTAGGATTTCCAATATAAGCCAAAATATCTTTTGTAGACATCCCATTATCCAATTCAAATTTACCTGCATAATAGCTATTTTGCTTATTCATTTTGGCATACAATTTCGACATCGTTTTAGAATGAATTAAATCATCGGCTTTTAATTCATCTACAACTTGATCAAAACTGGCGTTCTCTTTAATTTCAAAAGCTACTTTCTTACTTCCATCACCAGTAGGCCGTAAGCTATACGAATAAAAGCCAAAAGTACCACCAACTATGAGTAAGAAGACCAAGAAGCATAAAAAGAAAATCCGGCGCGCCCGACGTTTCTTATTTACTTTACGCATCTTCTTCATCCTCAGCAAATGTATTTATGACCTCTTCTACCATATCCCATTCTTCATCTGTTTCAATTGGCAGTAAGTTTCCTTCTGCATCATAACGGGAAGCATAAACATCTCCCTGATCTAAATCAGGATCTTGGAAAACAACATATTGTGCATCAAAATCTTTTGAATCAAAGGTAAAAAGAATAATCATCTTTTTTTCTTGACCATTTTCATCTTTCACATACAAACAATTTGAATCTAACATAAAAAATCTCCTCTTCTGCAAAAAAATAAGGGGAGTTATCCCTATTAACCCCCGTTTTTTTGTCGATCTAAATAACTTTGTAAGATTTGTACTGCTGCCATTTGGTCAATAATTTTCTTTCTCTTTTTACGAGAAACATCCCCTGATATCAACAAACGTTCAGCACTTACAGTCGTTAAACGTTCATCCCATAGATGAACTTTGATTCCTTCGTATTCCAACTCGCGAGCAAAATCCTGCGATAATTGGCCTCGAATTCCAATATCACCATTCATATGTTTAGGTAGACCTAAAACCACTTCATGAATTCCCTCTTTGTCTAATAACGCTAAAATCTGATCAAAACAATCATCATAATCGTCTGACTCAAAGCGAATTGTCGTAAGTGAGCGCGCAATAAAACAAGACTTATCACTAATGGCTACACCACAAGTCTTACTACCTAAATCTAATCCAATAATACGTCCCATTACTTCTCCAAATAAGCACGCACTAATTCTTCAATAATCTCATATCGTTCAATACGTTGAATCAAATTACGAGCATTTTTATGTGAAGAAATATACGCAGGATCATTGCTAATCAAGTATCCAGCAATTTGGTTAACAGAACTATATCCACGTTCTTCAAGTGCATCACTTACTTCACGTAAAATAGACTTAATATTTTCACGGCGAATCTCTTCCGTAGTAAAGGTCATTGTTTCTGTAACGTCTTTCATCTTCATCACGCTCCTCTAACTCCCATATTATAACGTAAATAAAAAAGAAGTGCAATTAGCACTCCTTCAAGTTTTGGCTTACACCATCAAGGGCTTCTTGAACCTTAGAAGCATCTTTTCCACCAGCCTGAGCCATGTCTGGTTTTCCACCACCATTTCCTGAGCATACTTGGGCAGCAGCCTTAACAAGTTTTCCACAATGAACTCCCTTGGCTACAGCTTCTTTACCTGCTCCGGAAACAAATACGACTTTATCGCCATTAACATTTGCGAAGAAACATACGACATTGGCATCTTTGGCTTTTAGGTTAGAAACAATATCTTTTAAGGCATTGGCATCCATTCCTTCAACCTTTTTAATCAAGGCATGAACGGAACCTACTTCCACAATATCTTTTTCCCAATCGCTAGATTTTAACGCAAAGATCTGGTTCTTAAGATTTGCGATTTCCTTTTGTAGATCTTTCATTTGTTTATAGGCATTATCCACTTTTTCATCAATAGCTTTAATGGATTTTTGTTTAGCACTTGCAGCAATGTTTTCTAACATTGTATGTTCACTGGCAAATTCTTCATAAGCCGCAAACTTTGTCTTAGCTGTAATACGGCGTACATCCGAACCGATAGATTCTTCTGAAATAATTTTGCACATACCAATTTCAGCTGTGTTATTCACATGACATCCCGCACAGAACTCTTTTGAAACATCACCCATGGTAACAACACGTACTGTATCCCCATATTTTTCATTAAATAAGGCCATAGCACCCAATTTCTTAGCTTCTTCAATTGGCATTACTTCTTTGGTTACAGGATAAGAATCGGCAATATAACGATTGACTAATGCTTCAACTTCCGCTAATTGCTCATTCGTAACTTTTTCATAGTGGTTAAAATCAAAACGCAAATAGTCTGGACAATTGTAAGAACCAGCTTGGTGAATATGACTGCCAATGACTTTTTGCAAAGCAGCTTGTAATAAGTGGGTACAAGAGTGGTTGGCCATTGTTGCTACACGTTTTTTACTATCCACTGTACAAGTTACTTCCATACCCAAAGTGAGTGAGCCTTCTTCAATCGTAATGGAATGAAGATGTTGTTTGTTTGGTGCTTTCTTAACATCGGTAACTTGCGCTACAAATCCATCTGCAGTTAAAGTACCTTGGTCAGCAACCTGTCCACCACTTTCGGCATAGAAAGAAGTTTTATCTAAAATTACTTGGCCTTCTCCATCTAAAGAATCTACTTCCTGGCCATCTTTAAATAAACCGATTACTTTACCTGTACAAGTCCATTCATCATAGCCAACGAAAGTACTTTCCTTGGTAAATTTCATCAAAGTTTCATTTTGTTCACCAAAAGACTCTTTCGTATTACGTGCTGCACGTGCACGTTCTTTTTGTTTATTCATTTCTGTATCGAATTCTTCACGAACAACTTCTACACCAGATTCTTGAGCAATTTCTTGCGTCAATTCAAATGGGAATCCGTAAGTATCATACAATTTGAAGACAACTTCTCCACTTAATTTTCCATCGCACTTCTTGATTTCATCATCTAATAAAGCTTGACCTTTTTTCAAAGTTTTCTTAAATGTATTTTCTTCGACCTTAATTAATTTTTGGTTGAATTCTACATGTTCTTGTAAGTATGGATAGAAGTCTTGCATCGTATCGGCTACAACAGGAACCAATTTATATAAGAATGCATCATCTAATCCAAGCTTCAAACCATAACGTACTGCACGACGTAAAACACGACGCAATACATAACCACGACCGGAATTTGAGAAGTTGGCGCCATCACTCATCGCAAAGGTAATCGTACGAATATGATCTGCAATGACACGGTAAGCCATTTTATATTCTCCTTCATAAGGAACTTTGGCTAATTTTTCCGTGGCATGAATGATTGGCAAGAATAAGTCAGTATCAAAGTTGGTTTCTCCATCTTGGATCAAGGCAACCAAACGTTCTAATCCCATACCTGTATCAATGTTCTTTTGAGGTAATTCTTTATAATCTTTTCGATCAATAGAAGGATCACAATCGAATTGCGAGAAGACAATGTTCCATACTTCAACATAACGATCATTTTCCATTTCATCAAAGAATAACTTTTCACCTAGACCTTCTGGATCGTATTTTTCCCCACGATCAAAGAAAATCTCGCTGTCTGGTCCACCAGGTCCTTTACCGATTTCCCAGAAGTTATCGTCGGTCTTCAATACATGACTTGGATCAACCTTACATTCTTTTGTCCAAACATTATATGCATCAAGGTCATCCGTATAGACAGTAATATAAAGACGTTCTTTATCAATTCCCATCCATTCTTCACTTGTTAAAAATTCCCAAGCAAAGTGAATGGCCTCTGTTTTAAAGTAATCCCCAATGGAAAAGTTTCCCAACATTTCAAAGAAAGTATGGTGACGAGCTGTCTTACCAACATTTTCAATATCGTTGGTACGAATGCTCTTTTGGGCATTTGCGATACGGTTGCTCGCAGGTTTTTCAGAACCATCGAAATACTTTTTCAAGGCTGCAACACCAGCATTGATCCATAAAAGAGTTGGATCATTATTAGGAATTAAACTTGCCCCTGGTTCAATCATATGCCCTTGTTGGCGAAAGTAATCCAAAAACATTTGTCGAACTTGATTTCCCGTTAATTGTTTCATTCTTTTTTCCTCCAATAAAAAAACGTTCCTATTTCTAGGAACGTAAAATACGCGGTACCATCCTAGTTACCAAGAATTCTTTCTTGATCCCTTAATTCTTCGATAACGCCGAATGCGGTTCAACTCCAGAATAGCTTCAAAGCTTTATCTTGTAAGATTTTCACCAAACATCTTATCTCTAAACTGTCCAATAAAGATTCTACTTATTTCTTTCTATGTCAAACTAAATGCATTCTAGCATGAACAAATTAGAAATTCAAATACTATCGAAGAAAAGCCATGTGACTATTTTTCACTAAAATTAATAATGGTCTTTAACCAGTGCGTAAACATATCAAAGCGAGCTTGGAAAAAAGCTTCATCAAATTGATGATCGGCCCAGTTCAACAAAAATCCAATCAAAGCATCGCATAATGCTTCCAAGAAAAAATCTACATCAGTAACTGGCAGATTTAAATCCATCAACAATTCTTTACAATAATTATCTAAAGCCGGCAAAAAAATGGATCGCAGATAGGCTACCATTCGTTTGGTATCAACGGAGTTGTATATATGTAAAACAACCGATTTATTATCCGATAAACTTTTTAAGATTTGATTAACCTTCTCTTGATAGTTCAACAAAGTGATATGTTCGATATCTGTTTTTTTAATTTCATAGATTGCCGTTTGGTGCAGTAAATCATAGATATCTTCAAAATGATAATAAAAAGTATTACGATTAATTCCACAATGCGTAACAATGTCTTTTACAGTTATTTTTGTGAATGGTTTCTTTCTTAATAAATCAATTAAAGAGTCCATAATTGCGATTTTTGTGAATTCCGACATCTTCTGTCCTCCATAAAAAAATGGTAAGCCCAAACAAGCTTACCAGTACAAACTAAATGGTGCGGGTGACAGGACTCGAACCTGCACGCTTGGGGCAATAGATCCTAAGTCTATCGTGTCTGCCAATTTCACCACACCCGCATGCTTTATTAGTTTATCGTAAACGAAAAAATAAATCAAGCATTAATGTAAGATTGATGGTTTATGCATCATTTCCAGCTCATCTTGAACGTACTCTTCCAGCTTTTCAAGGAACTCATCTGTGATTTCAAATCCATCAACAACCATTGGTTCTGCCATTGGTTGACGAACCAAGCGAATCTGCGGTATTTCAGCAAACTCACGATCACCTATTTCTGATTCAACTTCTTTCAATTTTTCAATAATAGGCTGAGCCAATTCTTTAATCATTTCATCTTCGTTCATAGTCTCTATTATAGATAATTATTCTGAAACATCAAGCGATTTGCCAATCGAATCATAAACATCCTTTTAGACATCTATTGGTTTCTTTCTTTTCGGAAAGTAACGACAAATGCCCCCTTTATTTGCATAGAAGTCGCCATATAATCATATGTTACTAACTCCCAGCCTTCACTGGCTCTCTGATTTAATAAATCATCCAAAATAGAGATATCCTTTTGATCCGCTTTGTCGGAAAAAAACTTTGTACTAACTGGTAAAATTTCTGTCCTATAAGTATACATCAATGGTTTCTCCTTTCTATCTTCCTATAAAAATACTACCAAAAGAAGAAGGATCTATTCTAGTGTGAAATTTAGACGATCCATAAATTCTTGTTTTTTGGCCGAATTCCGATCTTCAATCGGTTGGTAATAGCCAGCAATTCTTGACCATATTTCTACTTTTGATTCGCAGAAAGGACAACTTTCCTTCATACCCGATAAATACCCATCTTTCATACAAATCGAATATATGGGAGAAATGGTAAAATATGGTACCGAAAAAGAATGAGCAATTTGGGACACAAGATTGCGACAATCTTGCCAACGATTAATCCGCTTATCTAAGAAAACATGGAAAACCGATCCACCATTATAAATCGGACATAAATTCTGCACTATACTCAAGGCTTCAAAAACATCATCAGTATAGTCAACCGGTAAATTTGAACTATTCGTATAGTAATTTTTTGAAAAGGCGATGGTATCAGAAAAAGCCTGTTTATCTTTTTCTACAAACCACATTCCGGCACTTTCTGCCGGTGTTGCTTCTAAATTGAAAAACATGTGATAGTTTTTTTGATAAAGCAATAAGCGCTTGCGCATCGTTTCTAGTACTTTTTGGGAAAACTTCTGGCCTTCTTTTGCACCAAGGTTTTGTTGCAACCAAGGGGCGTTGATACAAGTCTCATTCATACCAATGATTCCAAAGGTACCAAAATAACTGTTAAAATCTTGTATCCATTGTTTTGTATAAGGATATAAATTGGCACTTAAAAAGCGATTTAAAACTTGTTTTTTTACATCTAGAGCACGGGCAACTAAATCCATACGCTGTTCCAACAATTGAAAAAAATGATCTTCATCTTTCGCTAAATAAGCAAGGCGAGGCAGATTTATCGTAACCATACCAATAGAACCACAATTCTCTCCATAGCCAAAATAGCCGCAAGGTTTTGTATATAAATGATCAAAATCGGATAGTTTTTCTCTAGGCGACGCAAACTGACATGCCACTTGATTTGCAAAATATGGAGCCCCGTATTTACTGGTAAATTCAAACAATAAGGCATTCCGTTCTTCATCATTCCAATCAAAAGAATCTTTTAGCGTGATTGTAGGAATCGGAAAAGAAAAAGTTCGCCCCGTATCATTTCCATGACACATCGTATGTAAAAAGGCTTTCTGAATCATTTTCATTTCTTCTTGGCATTGTCCATAGGTAAAATCTTGTTTCTTACCACCTACAATGGCAGGTTCATCTTTTAAATCCTCGGGCACATCCCAATCGAGCTGAATGGTAGAAAAAGGCAATTGTGAGCCCCAACGACTTGGCATATTTACACCATAGACAAAAGTTTCCATGCAGCGTTCTACCTCTTGTAAACTCATTTTGTCTTTTTTTATGAAAGGTGCAAGATAGGTGTCAAAACTCGGAATACCTTGAGCCCCTGCCCACTCATTTTGCATAATTCCTAAAAAATTAACGAGTTGATTACAAGCACTCATTAAATGTTTGGCAGGACGACAATAGATTCTTTGATCTTCACTTTGCAGACCTCGCAATAATAAATTCTTTAAAGACCAGGCAGCACTATCCCCACTTAACATATCTAAATCATGTATATAGATATCACCGGATTGATGTGCCTGACTGATTTGTTGATCATATACACAGTTTAACCAATAATTCTTTGTGATAGCCCCAGAATTGGATAACATCAAACCACCTACGGAATAAAGCGATAGTAAATTGTCTTTACCATACTCCGTTTCGCCATTGATGTATTTTTCCATAGCCTGTTGATAGGCAACCGTTTGACTTTGAATTTCCCGCACTGTTTCGCGTTGTTTACGATATAAAATATATGCTTTTGCGACTTCTGCATAACCCGATACCGATAGAGTTTGTTCAACACAATCCTGGATATCTTCTACTTGAATCTTTTGATTTTGGATTTTTGAATCAAATAGACTAGTAACCCGTAAACTCAATAATTCAATAATATCCGCATTGGTATCCTTATTTAAGGATTGAAAAGCTTTCAACATCGCTGCTTGAATTTTTTTGATGTCAAAAGCAACAACACTACCATCTCTTTTTACAACTTTTAACATGGCGCACCTCTAAATTCTACATGGGATAACGTTTTGTTCAGTATATCCATCATCTTTTCTAATTGGTCAATTTCAACATTATGTAAATGTGATTCAATAGTATGGCAAGATTCAATATCGGTATAAACAACTAGTTTTTTAATACCAGATAACCACTTTGCGATATTTTCTACAGCCGATAAAGAATGATATTCTTTGACCAAAACTAGTGTACATTGATAATCTATAGTACTTGTTTTTAAAATATCTAAAGATTGTTCAACAGGAGTAATATCAAAACTGTTCATCCCAATAGATTTTGCGTAAAGTCGTGGTGAGTTCATTATTTGCAGCTCTACAAAATCTATCAGGCCTTGGTCAATCATATCTTTCATCATCCCTGGGAAACAACCATTGGTTTTCACTTTGTTTAAATACCCAAGTTTTTTTGTATAAGACAAAAAGGATGGCAATAAATCGGACATAAACGGTTCGCCACCTTCAAAACAAACTGCTTGGAGAACTTCTTTGCGTTTGTTCAAATACGTACAAATCTTATCTAAATCGAGCGCTTCTAAGCTTTCTTTGATAAAAACCAACTCTGGATGGGTATCAAAGGGAGAACGAAAGTTACTTCCGCCCATATATAATACGGTCGAAAGTTGATTGGGATAATGTTCAAGACTGACTTTTTTCCAATCAAAAAAGGTGATTTCATTTGGGCTTGATTGCTCATACTGCCGCGCATTTTTTGCCATAATTTCATAACTTCCGACAAATTGTTCAAATTGTTTTTGATCAATAGATTGGATTAAATGCTGCCACCAATCTCTGCGTACCGCATAGACTTTTGACATATTCTGTTTAGCGTAATCGGTTGTATATAATTCTTTATTTCGTTTATCTTGTTTCGAAGGCTGAATCAAAATATAGCCTTCTTGTTCTAAGTGTTTTACATTTTTAGAAATTGTGCCTTTATCGTACACACCAGATTCTGCAATCTGGCGCATAGTAATTCCCTCTTGTTCAAAAATCATTATTAAAATCGGCAATTGCGCATACGTCAATTGAATACTCTGAAGCATGCGATCGTAATATTTTTGGGTACTGCGATAAAGAACACTAATATTCAGCAAAAAATCTGTTTGTCTATCCATATTCAAAATAGTACCACGCAGATAAAAAAAAGAGAATCAAAGGATTCTCTTTCCATATTATTTCGTTTTTGCATCAAAGTGCTCGTCACGTACCACAACATCATGAGCACCACCTTCGACAATACTTGTACTACTAACCAAAGTAACTTTAGCATTCTTTTGTAGCTCGGGAATCGTTAAACATCCACAGTTACACATCGTATGGCGTACTTTAGATAAAGTTAATTGTACATTATCTTGTAGTGATCCGGCATAAGGAATATAAGAATCAACCCCTTCTACAAAGGCCATCTTATTACTTCCACCCATGTCATAACGTTGCCAGTTACGAGCACGAGCTGAACCTTCACCCCAATACTCTTTCATATAGTTTCCATTAACCGTCACAAGTTTATTTGGTGCTTCATCAAAACGGGCAAAATAACGACCTAACATCACAAAGTCAGCACCAAAAGCTAAAGCTAAGGTAATGTGATAATCATGAACAATACCACCATCACTACAAATAGGAATATATACACCGGTTTCTTCAAAGTACTTATCACGCGCTTGGGCTACATCCAAAGTAGCAGTTGCTTGACCACGTCCGATTCCCTTTTGTTCACGGGTAATACAAATAGAACCGCCACCGATTCCAATCTTAATAAAGTCAGCTCCAGCTTCTGCTAAGAAACGGAATCCTTCTTCATCTACAACATTACCAGCTCCAACTTTTACAGAGTCTCCATAATGGTCACGAATCCATTTAATGGTATTGGCTTGCCAAGCAGAATATCCTTCCGAGGAGTCAATACAAAGAACATCAACACCCGCTTCAACTAAAGCAGGAACACGTTTTTCATAATCACGCGTATTGATACCCGCTCCAACAATATAACGTTTTTTATCATCCAATAATTCTAATGGGTGATCCTTATGACTTTCATAATCTTTACGGAATACAAAAGCCACTAACTTTTGATCTTTATCAACAATAGGCAATTGATTCAACTTATATTGCCAAATTAAATCATTTGCTTCGGATAATGTAATATCTTCATGACCAACAATTAATTTGTCAAACGGTGTCATAAAGTTTTTAACTTTTTCACTTGGATCCATGCGGCTTACACGATAATCACGACTTGTAACGATTCCGACCAATTTTCCATTGGCATCTCCATTTTCTGTAACAGCCATCGTTGCATGTCCGGTTTGCGCTTTTAGTGCAAGAACATCTGCTAAAGTCGATTCAGGACTGACATTTGAATCACTTCCTACAAATCCAGCCTTTGTAGCTTTCACATTACGGACCATTTGGGCTTGTGACTCAATGGTTTGTGATCCATAAATAAAACTAATTCCACCTTCACGTGCTAAAGCACATGCAAGTTTTTCTCCACTGACCGCTTGCATAATTGCGGATACCATAGGAATATTCATAGATAAAGCAGGTTCTTCGCCTTTTTTGAATTTAACTAAAGGGGTTTTTAAGCTTACACGATCTGGTGTGCAATCTTCTGCTGTATATCCAGGTACCAGTAAATATTCATTAAAAGTGCGTGATGGTTCTTTGAAAAATTTTGCCATTATGTTTCCTCCCATTTTTGATAGAATTATATGCAATTTGCGATATCATTTCAACCCTTTTCCACATATGCCCCAACAACAACACTATATGGTGCAATACATATTGAACTACATTTGGAAGAGTTCGAATTTCCATTATCAAATAAAATCGCAACATCCGCATTACAACCATAATAGTAGGTATTGGGCGAAGGATTAAAGAAAGAAATCGTGGCATCACTTCCTTCGCGACACTCATAGACTAATACGGTATCTTCAATCGTTTGGAAAAAGACTTGTTCCCGTGTTTTTTGTGTAGTAGAAAGGCGGAAACAAGGATGTTGTTTACGAATTTGAATCAAGGCTTTCACTTGGTTAACGACATCAATAAACATATCTCTTCGTTGATAATTGATTTGATTGACATTGTCCAATAAATTATATGTATTACCTAGTTTTTGTTTCGTACGGGCAAATTCCTGGCCTGCATGTAAGAAAGGAACACCTTGGGCTAATAAAACCATAGCCGTAGCTAAAACCTGTCGTTTAGCACGAATGTCCGCTGGTTCATCGTGGCAACAAAAGTGATTTTTATCCCATAAAGTATGATTATCGTGACATTCAACGTAATTAATAACTTTTTCTGGAGAATCATACGCATTACCACTCGCACTCATTCGATCCATCATTGAATAAATTAATGAGAAATCTCCGGATGCATAACCCTTTTGATCAAGGGATGCATTGGAACCTCGCACCGTATTGCGAAAACCATCAGAGAAATGACCAACGTGTGGCATTTTAATCTGATTGTTTTGACTCGCACGTAGTTCCTCAGGAACAAAACTTGGCATGTTCCAGCCTTCTCCATAAATCATGAAATCCGGTTTAATTTTGCGACAAACCGTAGTGATTTCATTCATGAGGTTAATATCCAAAATTCCCATAAGATCAAACCGGAAGCCATCCACATCATAGATTTCTACAATGCGTCTACAAGTTTCGACAAGATATTTTCGCGACATTGGTGGTTGAGAATCAATATCATTGCCACAGAAACTACCATTAGAGAATTCTCCTTGTTGATTCATTAAGAAATAATAATTTGGTACCAATTGCTCTAAAGGAAAAGTTTCTTTGTGATACACATGATTAAAGACTAAATCTAGATTCACTCGAATTCCTGCTTTATGGCAATCTTGCACTAAATGGGCAAAATCTAAAACACGTTGTTTCGCATCTTTTGGATCACGCGCATAACTTCCTTCTAAACAACGATAAGAGACTGGATCATAACCCCAGTTATAGTAAATATTCGGGAAAGTTTCATCAACACTGCCAAAATCAAAAACAGGCATCAATTGAAGATGTGTAAATCCCAGTGATTTCAAATAAGAAAAGCCATAAGATTTTTCTTTAGTAGTTTCATTTTCTTCGGTAAACCCTTTGAATTTCTTTGGATGTTTCAAAGAAAGATTTGGCATCGAAGTAAGATCACGAATATTGGCTTCGTAAATAATCGCATCGCAATTGCTTGTAAGCTTAGGCATAGGAATTCTTTCTGGCATAGGAAGTTCATCAAAAGATTGTACAACCGAATATTTTGAATCCGCTCCACAGAACCAGTTATATGGATCAATGCACTCTGTCCATGCCCCGTTTGAACGAACTATAAAATGATAACGATCATTTAAACAATCCTCATCTATATGACAAAGGAAGACCCCATGTTCATAGCGATGCATCGCAATGACTTCATCTTTTTGATTATGGTTGATACAAAGACAAATCATATGAGCGGTTGGTGCCCAAAGTTTAAATGTTGTGCGCTTTGGAGTATAGGTACAACCGAGATCTTGACCATGATAGACATAGGAATCATTAAATCGATTTGTCTTAACAATATGGGAATATTGACATATGGCTGTTTGGCAATGTTCCTCGTAAATGGTGTACTCTTCTCCAATTTGAATACTATTATTTAGCCCACATTTATAATGGACGTATCCATTCGAGAACTCCGCCATAGATTGAATGGTTAAAGGAATAATTCGGTTTCTTGAATCCTTTAAATGAAAGGAATTACTTTGTCCATTATAAAAGGATTTGGACATATAAACATTAATTAAATTATAGTCATCAAAATATGCTTCAAAAGCATTTCTCATCCGCATAAATATCGCTCCAATCTAAATAATATTCTACCATGAGTCATAAAAAAAGTCTGAAAAAGCCAAAAAAAAAGAGCTTACAATTTTTTAAGCTCTATCTTAAAAGCATAAAAAAAGGACCCAGCAGCTTGCCTGTTCGCAGGCTCACATGCAGATAAAGGGTCAGGCATAAAAAAACCCAGCAGCTTGCTATCTTCGCAGGGGCACGCCCAACTATTGTCGCCGTTGAAGTGCTTAACTTCTGTGTTCGGGATGGGAACAGGTGTATCCACTTCGCTATCGCCACCGGATCTTTAAGAGATTTCTTGATCTCTCAAAATCGAACAACGCTTACTCGACTCTCTTGATTAAGTCCTCGACCGATTAGTACCAGTCAACTCCATGTATCTCTACACTTCCATCTCTGGCCTATCTACCTTATCGTCTTTAAGGGGTCTTACTTGTTGGGAGATCTCATCTTGGAGTAGGTTTCGTGCTTAGATGCTTTCAGCGCTTATCCTTTCCCTACTTAGCTACCCAGCTATGCTCTTGGCAGAACAACTGGTGCACCAGTGGTAGGTCCATCCCGGTCCTCTCGTACTAAGGACAGCTCTCCTCAAATCTCCAACGCCCACAACAGATAGGGACCGAACTGTCTCACGACGTTCTGAACCCAGCTCGCG
>ERZ506964.4-NODE-4-length-134042-cov-8.220850_pt1 | contig 134042 bp, 135 predicted proteins | sample MGYA00512893_ERZ506964 | MGnify/ENA metagenome assembly ERZ506964 | reverse complement strand
CGCTGGAAAGAAAATATGCCATTGTTTTTATGGATGCGGTACATTTCCATGTTCGGGAGGACAATCGAACGGTAAAAAAGGCAGTTTACGTTGCTATAGGTGTTAAACTGAACGGAAAACGCGAGGTCCTCGGCATGTGGGTAGGAGGAAATGAAAGTGCAAAATACTGGTTGTCCGTACTCAACGAGATAAAAAACCGAGGTGTAGAGGATATCATGATCGTATCTGTGGATGGATTGACCGGATTCGGGGATGCGATTCATGCAGTATTCCCGCAGGCAGAGATCCAGAGGTGTATTGTACATCAGATTCGTTATTCAACAAAGTTTATTTCTTACAAAGATCTAAGACCATTTATGGCAGATTTAAAGCTGGTTTACAAAGCAGATACAGAGGATCTTGCACTCACAGCCCTGGATGATCTGGAAGAAAAATGGGGTAAAAAGTACCCTGCTTCCATTGGATCCTGGAGAAATAACTGGACACAATTATCCACATATTTTAAATATCCATCTGAGATACGTAAATTAATATATACTACAAATTCCATCGAAAATTTTAACCGCCAGCTACGCAAGGTTACAAAATCCAAGACTATTTTTCCGACAGATGATGCCCTTTTCAAGATGCTCTATCTGGCAATGATGGATGTCACAAAAAAATGGACCGGAAAGGCTTGGGACTGGGGTCTGACACTGGATCAGTTATGCATCTATTTTGGGGATCGGATCCAGCCGATGGATATCGACTAAGCATAGATCCAATCACATATCAAGGGTAAATAAACACCCGATTTTATCGGGTGCCCTTGACATACAATAGAATCCATGCTACTAAATAGACAACGGGCTGAACAGCAAGAGATGCCATTCAGCCCATCACATTATATTTTAGTATTCTATAAACCTACGATTTTATCATCAATCTGAGAGGTTTACACAGAATAATTTACACTACCTCTTAAGGGACAAAATTCTGCGTTAGGTTTTCAAAATTTGACTGTTTGAGGCGTATGCCGAGTTTCAAATTTTGAAAGCCTGCTTTTAGCAGAATTTTGTCCCTTTAGATTTTCCCGCCGACGGAATCTGAACAGGAAAGAGTTCCTAAGTTTTATGGAGGTCCGGGTAACGACCGCTTCATGCATTCAATAGTAATTAAATTTAATACGTAATCTCCTGCAAATACAATCCCTTCGGATCACAAGGCGCACTTGCTTCGAGAATTCCCGCAAAGATATCATCAATATCCTGCACAGATCGGTTGCCAAGTCCGATATCCATTAGCGTTCCGATAATGATACGTGCCATATTATGAAGAAAATCATCCGCATGGATCAGAATCTGCATTTCTTCAATGTCACCATAGATATCAATATCAAAGATCTCGCGGACCGTAGATTTCGTTTTCTTTGCACTGGAGAAGTTGCGGAAATCATGACGTCCTGTGAGTTTCTCGGCGGCCTGCTGCATCAGACGTTTGTCCGGGATACGGTAGCAATGGTAAGTGTATTTGCGGTCAAAGACGCTCGGTACATCGTCGATCGTCATACGGTATACATAGGTCTTGGATGTGGCGTTCAGCTGTGCGTGAAAACGTTCTGGAACCTCTTTTACATCGATGATTGCGATATCCATCGGAAGGTAACGGTTCAGGTAATGTTTGATGTTCTGTGTCGTTGTGGAAGAAGAAGTCTTGAAATTGGCAATCTGTGCATAGGCATGTACACCGACTTCTGTGCGGCATCCACAGAAAAGTTCCAGGTCATCTTCTTCAGTCATTTTTTTTAAAACTTCAGTAATTTTATTAGAGATGGTATTGCCAGATTCATCTTTTCCCAGTCTGGTCCATCCCTGGTAACGGCTTCCGTCGTATTCGATCGTTAATTTTATATTTCTCATGAAAACTCCATTCTGCTGCGAAATGCAGCCTGTCTAATAATTGATGTTGTATATAACTAAATACATGAATTTCAGAATACTTACATTGAAATTAGTTTAAGTATAACAAATCCGGTGCTATAATAAAAGAGCTTAAAAAGAAAAAGAGAGGTGTTTTTTGTGGAAATAGAAAGTAGAAAGGTATCGGATTCAATCGTGGAGACAGTCCATATGGTAAGGCCGCAACATTTGAATGCGTCAGACCGTTTGTTCGGAGGAGCGCTTATGCAGTGGATCGATGAAGTGGCGGGTATGGTGGCAAAACGTCACACAAGAAGAAATGTAATTACGGCATCTGTAGACAGCTTAAGTTTCCTGCGCGGTGCATATGTCAAAGATACAGTTGTGATCATAGGAAAGGTAACCTATGTCGGTAATACATCCATGGAAGTAAAGGTGGATACGTATGTAGAAGCGTTAAGTGGGGAGCGTACACCGATCAATCATGCGTATTTTACAATGGTAGCATTGGATAAGAATGACAAACCGGTCAGGGCGCCAAGATTGGAACTTGAGACGGAAGAAGAAAAAGAAGAATGGGAAAAGGGAGAAAAGAGAAGAGAACTCCGTATGATGCGCAAAGAAGAAGGGCTTTAAACTGTCCTTCTTCTTTGCGCATATCTGAGAACGAAAAGAAATTAAGTATTGTTTTTCATGTGTGTACGGACCATCTGCACCATCTGGTCGATCTGATTTTGTTCTTCTCTGGAACGTCCTTCTTTCAGAATGTCGAGGATGAGAGACATTTCCTGTGGAGTGAACTGGATTCCTTTCTTGTTCGCACTGGTGATGAGCGCCATCATAACGGGAGCCAGAGATCTCCCGCTTTTGCCGGCGGTCTGTTTGGCTGCAAGCCGGATCAACTCCAGTTTGACCGGGTCCATTCCCTTCATGGCCGGATGATCCATCCAACTGTTTGAGGAATTGTTTTCGGAAGTGTTTTCATTCGCTGTATGATTCGTTGTTCCATTCATGTGAAGAGTCTCCTTTCATGGCAGAGGTTCCAGGCGAGGAAAGTTCCTGGTCGAACAGGTCCATGTAATTTTGGAACATTTCCATATCTTCGCCGGACATCATTGTCTTCATAAGATCAACAGGTCCTGCAGGACCGCAAGAATCGGAACCTCCGGACGTAGAATCGGTCTGTGCCATCACCATCATTTCCATTATCTGCAGCATAGAAGTCATCTGGTCCATCATATTCCGTTCGTTTTCATCCATATAGGGTGCGAGTTCACCGATAGATTGAAAAGAAAATGCATGAAACGGCAGTCCGCGGAAATAATTCATCGTATACTGGAATTCGGAAAATTTGATATAGACGGCAAGGAAGCGCTGAGTGGAAGGAGGCAGAAAGGAAAGAAACAGCTTCAATTTATATAAATAGGAGGGTGTGACAGATTTATCAAATGGTGTCATTGGTTTTGAAGGTTTTCCGGCCATAGTGACTCCTCCCGGGATCAGCGTTATAAATATATATGAAAAAAGAGACGGAAAAATGACTCCGTCTCTTAAGTCCTATGCAGGAAATATTATGTTGTCTAGCATCCGCATCCACAGCCATTGCCGCATCCGTTGCCGAAACCACCACAGCAGCAGAGAAGAAGGATGATCCACAGGCAGCTGTCGTTGCCACATCCGTTGTTGCCGCATCCACAGCCGTTGCCGAAACCGCCGCAGCAACAGAGAAGAAGGATGATCCACAGGCAGCTGTTATTGCCGAAGCCACATCCGTTGTTGCCGCATCCGCATCCGCCGTTACATCCACCATATCCACAGTCTCCGCCGAATCTGTCGCGTCCTTCGCAGCCACATCCACAGTTTGCTGTACCTAAATCGCTCATATTGAATCCTCCAATAATGATGTTTACAGTACATAATATGCAGATGGTGTAAATGTGTGAGATGAAAATTATCCGTAATTAACCAGCCGTTTTAAAGAATGCTGGAAATGAAGTTGCTCTTTTTGGATTTTTACACGTTTGAATCCGTTGAGTTCTTTTTTTGAATATTCATCGTAAAGTTTCAATAAATAAGATACCGGAAGATTTCTGTTCTTGTACCAGGTGAAAAGCAGCCAGTCCATGATCGCGGGCAGCCAGTACTTTTCAGGAATCTCGGCTTCGCGCAGGGTTACGGCATAGCTAAGTGCCTGGGCTGCCAGATCTGACAAGCGGGCCGATCGTGTATTTTCTTTATTCTTATCTTTGAAAAGTTGTTCGCTTTCTAAAGTGATATCGTATAAGGAGTCTGCCGCCCGCCAGTAATTCACGAATGGTGTACCGATGACCGGATCTGTTTCTTCTATATTATTATGCAGGTTGAACAGATCGAAATTCCGGTCAGAGTCTGACGATGGCTTTCCGAATACTTTGCGGTCATAGGAAGCACGCTTCTTTGGGTCGGAAAGTATGCGGTAAGCTTCCAGAATACGCTGCATTTTCTTAGTTGTATCGATACCATCCTTCATGTTGGCATCGGGATGATATTTTTTTGCAAGTCTGTTCTTGGCAGCAGAAATCTCTTCAGGAGAAGCTGTTCGTGACACACCAAGTATCTTGTAATAATTCTTTTTTGCCATTATATTCTCCCCTTATAATATATGGACCTGATTAGAAGATACTGCAGACGGCAATATCTTCCATCAGATATATTACGACAAAGTTGCGGGGAAATCAATTTTATTTTGAAAAAATTAAGGTGTAAAGAAAAAATACTTGACACCTGCACAGAAGTGTTATATGATATCACAGGTGAAAGACATGAATGAAATATTAGAACAGGCATTATTATATGATTTTTATGGAGAACTACTTACCGATCATCAGAAAGAAGTGTATGAACAGTTTGTTCTTGAGGACCTATCACTTGGCGAGATCGCAAGAGAAGAGGGAATCAGCAGACAGGGCGTACATGATCTGGTAAAGAGATGTTCCCAGACACTGAAAGGCTACGAAGAGAAACTTCATCTGGTAGAGAAGTTCGTGTCGATCAGAGAAAAAGTAAAGCAGATTGATGAATTGCTGGACGGATATGAAAAGGAGAATGCGGAAAAGTTAGTTGCAGACATCCGGAAGATATCCGATGAAATTATAGAGGAGTTATAGCATGGCATTTGACAGTTTGACAGAGAAACTTCAAAATGTATTTAAAAACCTGAGAAGCAAAGGACGTCTGACAGAGGATGATGTCAAAGAAGCTTTAAAAGAGATCAAACGTGCATTACTTGCGGCGGATGTTAACTTTAAAGTGGTAAAAGACTTCATTAAGAGCGTACAGGAACGCGCGATCGGTCAGGATGTCATGAACGGTCTGAACCCGGGGCAGATGGTGATCAAGATTGTAAATGAAGAACTGATTAATCTGATGGGATCTGAGACCACAGAGATTAAGCTTCAGCCTGGAAAAGCCATCACAGTTATCATGATGGCAGGTCTTCAGGGAGCAGGTAAGACAACCACGACAGCAAAGCTTGCCGGAAAGTTCAAGTTAAAGGGCAAGAAACCGCTGCTGGTCGCATGTGATGTCTACAGACCGGCTGCGATCAAGCAGTTACAGGTCAACGGTGAGAAGCAGGGTGTGGAAGTCTTCTCCATGGGAGAAAACCACAAGCCGGCGAACATCGCCAAGGCAGCGATCGAACATGCGCAGAAGAATGGCAACGACCTCGTGATCCTCGATACAGCCGGACGACTTCATATTGATGAAGACATGATGGCTGAGCTTGAAGAGATCAAAGAAGAAGTAGAAGTACATCAGACCATACTCGTCATTGATGCAATGACCGGACAGGATGCCGTAAATGTGGCAAAAGAGTTCAATGAAAAGGTCGGCATCGATGGTGTGATTGTTACGAAATTAGACGGTGACACAAGAGGTGGTGCGGCGCTGTCCGTAAAGGCAGTTACCGGAAAGCCGATCCTGTATGTAGGTATGGGAGAGAAGCTTTCAGATCTGGAACAGTTCTATCCGGATCGTATGGCATCGAGAATCCTGGGAATGGGAGATGTCCTGTCGCTTATCGAAAAGGCGGAAGCCGAGATCGATGAAGAAAAAGCCAGAGAGATGACCCAGAAGCTTAAGAAGAACCAGTTTGATTTTGACGATTATCTGGAAAGTATCAAGCAGATGAAGAACATGGGTGGTCTTGGAAATATTATGAACATGCTGCCGGGCCTTGGAGGCATGGGCGGTAAGATGAAGGGATTAGACGACGAGCAGACGGCAGAAGCCGAGAGGAAGATGGGAAGAATGGAAGCGATCATTCATTCCATGACACCGGCGGAAAGAGCCAATCCGGATATCCTTTCTCCATCCAGAAAGCACAGAATTGCCAAAGGTGCAGGGGTGGACATCAGCGAAGTGAACCGTATGATCAAGCAGTTCAACGAGATGAAAAAACTGATGAAACAATTTGGCAAGCCGGGAAAGAAGAAGAAATTCGGATTTCCGTTCTAAACATGATATACCGCGAATCCCGCGTTATATAGATAAAAATAAACTATGAAAATATTATAATTTTACGGAGGTAAACTAACATGGCAGTAAAAATGAGATTAAGAAGAATGGGACAGAAGAAGGCTCCTTTCTATAGAATCATCGTAGCAGATTCTAGATCACCAAGAGACGGAAGATTCATCGACGAGATCGGAACATACGATCCGAACTGTGATCCAAGTGCAATCAAAGTTGACGAAGAAGCAGCTAAGAAATGGCTTGCTAACGGAGCTCAGCCTACAGAAGCAGTTGCAAAGATCTTAAAGGCAGCAGGCATCGAAAAATAATTATGCCACTGGAGGTGTGCATTTATGAAGGAATTAGTTGAAGTAATTGCGAAAGCATTAGTCGACGATCCAGAAAGCGTTGTTGTAAATGAACGCGAAGAGAAGAAGACGACAGTTCTGGAAGTACGAGTTGCTGAATCTGATATGGGTAAAGTAATCGGAAAACAGGGCCGCATTGCAAAGGCAATCCGTTCAGTCGTGAAAGCCGCAGCAGCAAAGGAAGATAAGAAAGTTATCGTAGATATCATGGACTAAATAACTAATGGGGATTCCCATTTTGTCCCGGGACAGGCCCGCTTGTGGTCTGTCCCGCTTATCTTATACGGCAGAATCATATGTACAAAAGAAGCCGCTGGAGCGTCGGAAACGCAGAAAGTGAAAAAGGAGTATTTATGGAAGAATTATTACAGGTAGGTGTCATTACTTCGACACACGGAGTGCGTGGGGAAGTTAAAGTATTTCCGACCACAGATGACCCGAATCGTTTTAAATCGTTAAAACATGTACTGTTAGACACCGGAAGAGAGAAAAAATCTCTGGAAGTCCAGGGTGTCAAATTCTTTAAACAGTTTGTAATCCTGAAGTTCAAGGGAATTGATAATATTAATGATATTGAGCGTTATAAAAGATGTCCACTTCTTGTAGAACGTAAAGATGCGGTGGAACTGGAAGAGGATGAATACTTTATCGCCGATATGATCGGAATCGAGGTCGTAACAGAGGATGATAAACCGTTCGGAACATTAAAAGATGTTATGGAGACCGGTGCAAATGATGTCTATGTGATCGATACAGATGAACACGGCGAGGTATTGGTTCCGGCGATCCGCGAATGTATCCTGGATGTTGATATAGAAAATCAGAAGATGAAGATCCATCTGATGGATGGTCTGATCTAGAAAGAGGATAATCTATGAATTTTTATATTATGACGTTATTTCCGGAGATGGTTATGGATGGATTGAATACCAGCATCATCGGACGTGCGGTAAATAAAGGGCTTCTGTCTATAGAGGCATTAAATATCAGAGATTATGCATTTAACAAGCATCACAGCGTGGATGATTATCCGTATGGCGGAGGTGCAGGTATGCTGATGCAGGCAGAACCGGTGTATCAGTGCTATGATGCACTGGCAAGGCAGATTACGGAAAGAAAGGCAAAAGCCACAGAAGAAAAGCTGGCATCTGGTGAGAAGAAAGAGATGTCAGGAGAGCAGAAGCGTACCAGAGTCATCTATCTGTCTCCGCAGGGAAAGACATTCAACCAGTCTATGGCAGAGGAATTTGCACAGGAAGAAGATCTGGTATTTTTGTGCGGTCATTACGAAGGCATTGATGAACGTGTGTTGGAAGAGATCGTTACAGATTATGTATCTATCGGAGATTATGTCCTGACAGGAGGCGAGCTTCCGGCAATGATCATGATCGATGCGATATCCCGGCTGGTTCCGGGGGTACTTCATAATGATGTGTCCGCCGAGTTCGAGAGCTTTCAGGATAATCTGCTGGAATATCCGCAATATTCCAGACCGGAAGTATGGCATGACAGAAAAGTGCCGGAGATACTGATGTCCGGGCATCATGCCAATATTGAAAAATGGAGACGTGAACAGTCTGTGATCCGCACTGCAAAGAACCGGCCGGATCTGCTTGAAAAAGCCGAACTTACAGAAAAAGAAAAAAAACTGGCCGAAGAAGTGCAAAAAGAAGTAAAAAAATCCTTGTAATTTGTTGCAGGGTATGATAAAATGTAGCATGTTGTGAAGAAATAGATGGTCCTCTGGTACGAATGTATTAAGAACATCCAAGTAAACAAGGAGGTCACACATAATGAACGATATTATTAAGAACATTGAAGCTGCTCAGTTAAAAGAAGTAGCACCAGAATTTCACGTAGGAGATACTGTTAAAGTTTACGGAAAGATCAAAGAAGGAAACCGTGAAAGAGTACAGATTTTCGAAGGAACAGTCCTGAAGAGACAGGGTGGCGGAGCAAGAGAAACATTTACAGTTAGAAAGTTTTCTAACGGAATCGGTGTTGAGAAGACTTGGCCGGTACACTCACCAAACGTTGAGAAGATCGAAGTAGTAAGAAGAGGTAAAGTAAGAAGAGCAAAACTGAACTACTTAAGAGACCGCGTTGGTAAGAAAGCTAAAGTTAAAGAATTAGTAAAATAATCGAAAATGTAACAAAATGAGAAAAAGGACAACTACATAATGTAATTGTCCTTTTTCTGATATATCAAAGTATGTAAGAAAAGTTGCCAGTGGCAAGTTTTCAGTATAAGGGGATTTTATGAGACGCAGAAGTAATCTGGATTTTGAAAAAAGAAGAAGATCCCGGAAAACCGGTTATCGCAGACGCAAAGCAAAGAAAAAAGGCTTCGGAAATCTTCCAAAAGCAAAGAAAAAGATACATCTTAATCTTGAAATGATCGCTTCTACATTTACCTGGATTTTTAAGATCGTGGTCACCTGTCTGGTGGCATTTGTTGCTGTGTGGTACTGGGGACAACGGGTCAGTACGGTAGGAGATTCCATGAGTCCGGTGCTTAAGAATGCAGATGTAGTACTGGTAAACCGGATTGTGTACAATGCTTCTTCACCGAAAAGGGGAGATGTTATCGTGTTCAAACCGAAAGGCAATGAGAATTCGCATTATTATACCAAAAGGATTGTCGGACTTCCGGGCGAGACGGTACAGATTGTGGAGAATCAGGTCTATATTAACGGTAAAAAACTGGAAGAAGATTATAAAACAACAAAAATAGATACAGCTGGAATTGCCGGTGAGAAGTTGAAACTTGGTGGTGATGAATATTTTGTTCTGGGAGATAACAGAAAAAACAGTGAGGACAGCCGTAGTGCCGATATAGGAAAAGTAAAACGTTCTTATATATATGGAAAGGCATGGTTTGTGGCATCCCCGAAAAAAGATTGGGGATTTGTGAAATAGAAGATAAGGAGAAATAATATATGCATTTTCAATGGTATCCTGGGCACATGACGAAAGCAAAACGCATGATGCAGGAAAATATCAAATTAATAGATCTGGTTATTGAACTGGTTGATGCCAGAGTTCCGATCAGCAGCAGAAATCCGGATATTGATGAACTGGGAAAGAATAAAGCAAGACTGATCCTTTTAAATAAGTCAGATCTGGCAGAAGATAAGTGGAATGATGCCTGGTCAGAATATTTTCGTGAAAAAGGATTCTCTGTTGTGAAGGTAAATTCCAAGAAAGGCGGCGGGATCAAATCTATCAATGGTGTGATCCAGGAAGCATGTAAAGAAAAGATTGAAAGAGACAGAAAGCGTGGGATTTTGAATCGTCCGGTCAGAGCTATGGTAGTGGGAATTCCGAATGTAGGAAAATCAACATTTATCAATGCACTTGCGGGAAAGGCATGTGCAAAAACCGGTAACAAACCGGGAGTGACAAAAGGAAAGCAGTGGATCAGACTGAATAAAAATGTGGAGCTTCTGGATACACCGGGAATCCTGTGGCCAAGATTTGAAGATCAGGCAGTAGGCCTGAAACTGGCATTTATCGGATCAATCAAAGATGAGATCCTTCAGACAGAAGAACTTGCGGCAGAACTTGTAAAGTTTATGAATGAAAATTATCCGGGAGTACTTGAGAATAAATATAATGTAGAAGAAGACACGGATCCATACGGAATGCTGGAAAAAATTGCAGAGAGCAGACATTGTCTGGTTCGTGGAAATGAACTGGATACAGAAAAAGCTTCGGTTCTTCTGATGGATGACTTCCGCAACGGACGTTTGGGCAAACTGACACTGGAGTACCCGGATGCATATTAAAAACAGAGGCAGAAAGTATAGAAGGGAAACAACAAAAGAACATGGCTAGACGTTCAAGAGAAGATGCAGAAGAAAGCATTTTGAGAGAGCTTGGAGGATGGATTGTCTATATTCTGCTGATCATAGGGTTAACGTATTTTATCATAACATTTGTAGGGCAGAGAACAAGAGTGAGTGGATCTTCCATGGAGACAACGTTGCAAAACGGGGATAATCTGATCGTGGATAAGATCAGTTACCGCTTCCGTGATCCGAAACGTTATGACATTATTGTATTTCCGTACAAATACGAAGAAAATACATATTATATCAAACGTATCATCGGAATGCCGGGAGAGACTGTGCAGATAAAAGACGGATATGTATACATTGACGGAGAGAGGCTTTTGAGCGATATCTATGGAAATGAATTGATCAAAGATCCACAGACTGCCGCAGATCCGATTACATTAAAAGAAAATGAGTATTTTGTTATGGGAGATAATCGTAACCATAGTATGGACAGCAGGGATCCAAGTGTAGGTGTACTGACAAAAGAAGATCTGATTGGCAGGGCATGGGTAAGAATTTATCCATTTGACAATATAGGAGTGATCCGTCATGAATAAACGAGAAGAAGAAAAACTAAAAAGGCAACAGGAAAAACTGAAAAAAGAACTGGAAAGAACAGAAGCAATGAGTGTTTATGAAAAAGAACACAGCGACTGCCAGTATATTTGCGGTATTGATGAAGTAGGCCGTGGGCCATTTGCAGGTCCTGTGGTGGCAGGTGCGGTTATCTTGCCAAAGGATGACCCGATTTTGTATCTGAATGATTCAAAGAAACTTTCAGAGAAAAAAAGAGAGGCATTGTACGATGAGATTATGGAACGTGCTGTTGCAACGGGAATCGGTGTTGTAAGTCCGGCAAGAATTGATGAGATCAATATTTTGCAGGCTACTTATGAGGCGATGCGTATGGCAATCGGCAATCTAAAGGTGCAGCCGGATCTTTTGTTGAATGATGCAGTAACAATACCGGAGGTAGAGATCCCACAGGTGCCGATCATTAAAGGTGATGCCAAGAGCGTGTCTATTGCGGCGGCAAGTATTATTGCAAAAGTAACAAGAGACCGGCTGATGGTGGAGTATGATAAAGTACTTCCGGGGTATGATTTCGCAAGCAATAAAGGGTATGGAACGAAGAAGCATATTGAGGGGCTGAAAGAACTGGGACCATCTCCGATACACAGAAGGACTTTTATAAAGAAATATATATAAAGATGCAGACAGTGCGGAAAATCGGTATCCAGGCATGGAATCAGCAGTGTAAAGGAATGAAAGAATGGCAGGGTCGAAAAGAGGACAAAGACGAAATAACCGTGAAACCGGAAGTTATTATGAAAGAATGGCAGGAGTATATCTGACAGAAAAAGGATATGAAATTCTGGAATATAATTATCGGTGCAGATTCGGAGAAATCGATATAATAGCCAGAGATGGCGATTATCTGGTGTTTTGCGAGGTGAAGTACCGGGCAGATGACCGGAAAGGAACTCCGGCAGAGGCGGTAGATTATGCCAAACAGAGAGTTATCTCAAAAAGTGCACTTTATTATATGACGGTGAATGGAATAGATGAAATCCCGTGCAGGTTTGATGTAGTAAGTATAGAAGATGACAGGATTATTTTATATCAGAATGCATTTGATTATGTGGAAATATAGGAGAAGAGAATGAGTCTTGGATTACAGTATAAAAATCAGGAACATATATTTGATGAAAAAACAGTAGATGGGGTTCCGTTTCTGAGTTATCCAATGTTAGAAGAAACGGGAATCGTGCATCATGGATTTTCTACAAAACTTGGAGGTGTCAGCAAGGGATGCTGGGCAACTATGAACATCAGCACAACAAGAGGCGATGATCCGGAAGATGTTGAGGAAAACCAGAGAAGGATTGCAAGAGCCATTGGGGTAAAGCCGGAAGATATGACGTTTACCAACCAGACACATACAACAAATGTGGCGGTAGTAAGAGCAGAGAACAAGGGAAGACGTTTTATGGAAACGGACGGAATGATCACAAATGTACCGGGAATCTGTCTGGTGACATTTTATGCGGATTGCGTACCACTGTATTTTGTAGATCCTGTGAAAAAAGCGATCGGACTGTCGCATTCGGGCTGGAGAGGAACAGTTGGAAAGATCGGAAAAGTAACAGTGGAACTGATGCAAAAAACATATGGTTCGGATCCTAAAGACATACTTGCGGCCATTGGTCCGTCTATATGTCAGGACTGTTACGAGGTAAGTGAAGATGTAATTGTAAAATTTCAGAAAAGCTTTGAAGAAAAATACTGGCCAGAATTATTCTATCAGAAAGAAAACGGTAAATATCAGTTGAACCTGTGGAAAGCAAATGAATTGGTATTCGAGGAAGCCGGAATTTTGAAGAAGCATATTGCTGTGACAAATGTGTGTACACACTGTAACCCGGATATTCTGTTTTCACATCGCACAACGGGAAATAAAAGAGGAAATCTAAGTGCATTTCTGGCACTGAAATAAGAGGAGCAAACGATATGACAGATACAACAACGATCACAGATACGACTCAGGAAGTGACCGAAGCTACCCAGCAGGCGGTAAAACAGGTAAATCAGATTACCCAATATCTGCAGGACAGTATTCCGGGACTGATTACATTTGGACTGGAAGTGCTGGCGGCACTGGTTGCTTTCTTTATCGGAAGACTGGTGATAAAGTGGATCAGGAAGATTGTGAGGCGTTCATTTGAACGTTCGGAAGCAGATAAAGGAGTTGAACAGTTTGTAGACTCACTTTTGAAATATGGATTGTACGGGATTCTGATCTTTTGCCTGATCTCCAGTCTTGGATTTGATACTACATCGGTGGCGGCGTTACTGGCATCCAGTGGTGTGGCTATCGGTCTTGCGTTACAGGGAAGTCTTTCCAATTTTGCGGGAGGCGTGCTGATTCTTCTGTTAAAGCCATTTGTGGTAGGGGATTATATTATTGAAGATACGAATGGAAAAGAAGGAACAGTAAAAGAAATTCAGATCTTTTATACAAAATTAAGTACGATTGACAATAAGACCATCGTAATCCCGAATGGAATGCTGACGAATAACAGTATCACCAATGCAACGGCAAAAGACGAAAGACAACTGGATCTGCGGGTAGGCATTTCTTATAATGCTGATATCAAAAAGGCAAAATCAGTGATCGAAAAGCTGTTGTCGGAAGATGCAAGTATTCTAAAAGAAGAACAGATGAATGTCTTTGTAAATGATCTTGCAGACAGTGCAGTCGTGCTCGGTATCCGTGCCTGGGTGAAGAACGAAGAGTACTGGGCGACCAGATGGAGACTGCTGGAAGAAATTAAAGTGGAACTGGATGAGAATGGAATTGAGATTCCATATCCACAAGTGACGGTGCACATGAAAGAGGATAAATAGCTGGATGAAAATATGTAAGGCCAGGCAGATCTGCCGTGACGTGCATGGAAGAGAGAATCCTAAGCGGTCGTGGCAGAATTTCTGGTTTGCATATGAGAATCTGTTAAAATCTTTTTCGGAAAAGAACGTATAATAATTAAAAAAGTACTTGCAAATATGTGAAAATACGGTATAATTATATTCGTGCCTGTTATAAGAGCATGCTGGAATAGCTCAGTTGGTAGAGCACTTCACTCGTAATGAAGGGGTCGTCGGTTCAAGTCCGATTTCCAGCTTATATACAGAATGAGATATAAAGAAGAATCCTTGATGTAAGGATTCTTTTTTTTGTGTATAATAGAATTGTGGGTGTGAAAGGGGAGAAGAAAAATGAAAAAAATATGGAGGCAAAGACTGTTATCGGCACTGCTTTCGATCTTTATGGTACTGGCAATGACAGGGGTGTCTGTGAGTGTACGGACGCAGGCTGCGGAAAATAACTCAACTGTTCCATCTGGGACAGTGAAAGTGCATTTCCTTGATGTAGGACAGGGATTATCTATTCTGGTTCAGTCGGATGGGAAAAATCTGATCTATGATGGAGGAGATCGAAAGACTTCAAGATTTGTTGTAGCTTATTTGAAAGAACAGGGCGTTACGAAGATTGATTATCTGATCAGCAGCCATTATGATGCAGATCATATGGCGGGTCTGATCGGATGCCTGAAGAGCTTTAAGGTGAAAAATGTTATATCCAGTAACTATGTACATACCAGTAAGTTATACCGGTCGTTTGTTAAAGCTGTGAAAGAAGACGGATTGAAAATGAAGCATCCGCCGGTAGGAAAATCTTACAGGCTTGGAAGTGCTTCGTTTCAAATACTGGCACCGGAGACGATAGAAGCTGAGGGAAGTAACAATAATTCCGTTGCAATAAAACTTACAAATAAAGAGAACAGTTTTATCTTTACGGGAGATGCAGAGCATGAAAGCGAAAAGGCGATGTGCAATTCCGGTATAGATTTAAACTGTGATGTACTGGTACCCGGACACCATGGATCAGCAACGGCAACATCCTGGGATTTCCTTCAGAAAACCGTACCGGAATATGCGGTGATCAGCTGTGGGAAAGATAATAAATACGGACACCCGGACAAAGATACGATGGATAAACTTCAGAGTATGGAAATCCAGGTGTACAGAACCGACAAACAGGGAACGGTCACAGTAACAAGTGACGGTAAAAATCTGAATTGGAGTGCGGCACCGTGTAATGATTATACACCGGGAGATGAATCAGATAAGGGGACTGTGACGGAACAGACGGTAACGAAACAGACAACGCAGAAAGTAACCGAAGACCAAGTATGGGTATCGGCAACTGGTTCAAAATACCATAAAACGAACCACTGCGGTAATATGAATCCGGATACGGCAAAGAAAGAGACAAAGGAAGAAGCAGAGGCACAGGGCCTTAAACCTTGCGGGAAATGTTATTGATACAAAAAATGGCCCAAAAAGAATAACAGTAAATGAATCAGGAGATGGTAGAAGTAAGAACAATAGCAGATGGCTTTCTTAACTATACGAAAGCCACTGCAATATCTTTGAACGGGATACGGTTATTATGTTATCTCGGAATCTTATGCCAGGTGGCATTAATGGATCACAGTACCCGTAAGATCCCCGGCAGATATCATATTTATATATTGCTGATCGCAGCAGCAGATATGGTACTGACAGGGAACAGTGATTTATACAACCGGATCCCCGGGGCAGCAGCTGTGGCAGGACCGATGCTGGTCTTATCCATTCTGATTCCCGGGGCATTTGGAGGAGGCGATATCAAATTCATGGCAGTTTCCGGATTTCTGCTTGGAAAAGAGAAAATCATTTGTTCGATGGCATGTGCGATTATGCTTGCAGGAGGATATTGCCTTATTATGCTGAAATGTGGAAAGCTGACCAGAAAGGATGAATTTGCATTTGGCCCGTTTTTGGTGTTGGGAATTATGATGACCTTATTTGCAGGAGATCAGCTGATCTTATGGTTTTGGCAGGGAATCTGATGCGGAGGTTTAAAAATGTTTAAAATAAAGTTTTTCTCCGAAATCAATCAGAGCGTACAAAAATATCGCGAAGACGCAGAGAATACATATGCTCATAAGAAGCCAATCCATTTTGAAGAAGTGAAGGGACATTCTGATATAATGAGTATTTAGAAAATTGTACTGTTCTGAATATATTGGATTAAGGACTGTTTGGCTATTTTCCATGCACGCCCTTCTTTAAATGCCTGGATTTTCCCAGAGCGGACTAATTTGTAGGCTTGTGAAGTTCCAATCTTAAGAGCTTTCGCTACATCATCTATATTCAAAATATCATCGAAGTTTTCAAACATTGAGAAATCCTCCTTCATCGTTAATATCAAATGTAAAACCGCTGGAATTCATTTTTATTGTAATATAGTTGGCAAGATTCGTACCTGTCAGAGGTTCAGGTGCAGGTAGAAAAGGTGTTGCTGAGATTACCATATGGCAGTGCACATGTTTACTGTCAAAATGATAGGCATAGCAAGTCGGATAAACAAGTCCAATTGATCCGGCAATGACATCAATACAATTGCGAAATTTTTTGCTTATCTTACTACGGTTATAAGAAAAGATCACGTGCCAAATATGCCGGGATGAGTTTTCAGGATTGGCGGATATGTAAACGGCTTGAAAGTCGTTAATCAGGCTTGTGTAGGTTGGCGGAACAGTAAGTATTCCATAGGCATGAATAGGAAGAGCTTCGGTTTGTTTACTTTTACAGTTTTTGGTTCGATAAATGTAATGGATCATATTTGCTATAGAACTGTCATTGGTATAGTCATCATTGACGATTTTTATTATTACATTAGACATAGCGTGTAATCTCCCTTCTGATTTCTTGTTTCACATCTTCAGGAATTTCCCAGAACTGTATATAATTCCATATTTGACATAGTGTGTGATTTTGAATGATCTTGATTGTTTTAGGATTGAGCAGAGGATCGGATTCAGCACCGGCAGTAGTACAAAGAACTCGTAATAATTCTGGTACAGAATACCCTTTTTTGTACGCAGTAATCTTAATAGCTTGATACTCTGGATTGGTAAATCGTATTTTAACTGTTTTTGAATGCTTCATTCTTTTTGACATTATAGTTACTTCCTTTCATTAGACTTTTATTATTGATATGTATAGATGTTTTTTGTTCTTAAATAAAAGTAAAAGCCGGTAACATATATATAATAGAGTATATAGATATGTATATGTTGGAGCGCATAGGTATAGATGCTACGCACACTACGCTAGGAATAAAGAGCAAGGTATATAATGTAATGAGAAGAATAAGAGTAGTAGAGATTGATAATATAAGACTTTTATAGAGCTGACGAAACTTGTTATATAAAGATATGACAATATTTGTGGCAGGTAACCAATAACAGAGATTTACAGGATTATTGACACTAACCGAGATGACCGTATGGTTATCTCGGGAAAGTGTCTTTTTTGTCCTATAAAAATCTGTGTTGGTTAGCCTGCAGGTAACATATAGATGTTAGTTAATGGTAAGAAATAACAGTTGTTATTACATGAGAATAAAATCGAATCAAGAAAGGAGCTTGTATTTATGAAGAAATATGTAAAAAAGCATAGGAAGGTCGAATGGTATTATGTAGTAGTAAGATGGGAGGGATATGGAGTATTTACTACATGGGATAAAGCAAGAGTGGAATGTGATGGATATAGTGATAATAAAAAGAAAAAATTTACAAGTTTTGAAGAAGCTAAAGCATATGCGGAAGATAAATATAGAAAGATGCATGGGATTGAAAATTCATGTTATGTTGAAGAAATCGAGTGGACAGATTATTTTTATCAGAGAATGATGAAAAGAGAAGCTGCGGAACAGATGGGAATACCAATAAGACCGTTTACACTATGGAATCATTGAATCAGCTTATGGTGACAATAGCATAACGTTAATTAAGAATAAAAAATAACAGATAACAATACATACGAATAAAGAATGAATATAAGGAGGATCACAATCATGAAAAAATATTATGGTGTAGCGGGAACAATAGGATATGGAGTATACAACAATTGGTATCAGGCACGGAATGCCAGAAGATATACACCGCATTATAAGGTAAAGGGTGAGAAAGATTTTGAGAAAGCGAAAGCATTTGCAAAAGATAAATTTGATGAATTGCAGAATGGACGTAAAGAAGGATATTACATAGAAGATATCACAAGCGAAAATGTGTTTTATACAAAGCATGATATGTCATATGCTGAATATAGGGAAAAAATACTTGTAAAACCATTTACGATAAATCTTAATTGTAATTGAAAAGACGAAGATATATTAGAAGAGTTGCCTGTTGCGGGCAACTCTTCTATCTTTTAAAGAAGCTTAAAAAATTCTATTAAAGCTTGTTGCTGTGGTTCTGTAAGATGTCCGGATGCTTCTAATAGATCTTTCTGAAGTGGTGTAAGGGAAAATGATGTTTCTTCTGTAGAAAAAAATTGGGATAGAGTAATACCACAAGCGGAACATATTTTTTCCAGTGAAGAGATGGAAGGTACCATATCTTTTCTGTACCATGAAGAAATCGTTGATTGCGTTAATCCGGATTCTTCTGCAAGCTGATATTCAGTCCATCCTTTTTGTGTTCGATAAAAAGTAATACGATCTAAAACTTTAAACAAGAATTTCACCGCCGATCTATGATTGATTATATCGTTAATAATATTCGATAAATCGTTGTAAAATAATATTTATTGTCGTATAATTTTAACGAAAGAACGAAAAATATGACAAAATATATAACAGTTATATATTTTGGAAAAATATAGCTAGATTTAACGAAGAGAGGAAAGCAGATTTGTGGAAATATGGTTGAAATTGATGAAAATTGGAGCAAGATTAGGCTGCCATCAAAGACCAGATAGAAGCTTTTTTTATAAAGGTTATCAGTTTCCAGTATGTGCCAGATGTACCGGGATTTTTGTTGGATATTTTCTGGGAATAGCAATATTTGTGTTGTGTCATATATCGTATATGCAAGCAATAATTTTGTGCATACCTTGTGGAATAGATGGAGGAACACAATATTTAAAATGGAGAACATCGAATCAAATATTAAGATTGATTACAGGAATTTTAGCTGGCATAGGAATAATGATAATTGAATTGAGAGTATTAGTAACTGTGGGAGGAATAATAAAATGAAATGTCCTAATTGTGGGAGTGAAAATTGCCAATACATTACAACTACTGAAACACATGGAGGAGGCATTAGTTGGGGAGATGCATGTTGCGGAACAATGTTGTTAGGTCCTGTTGGAATATTATGTGGATTTTGTGGATCAGAAGTTCATACACGTACAAAAGAATATTGGATTTGTAATTCGTGCGGACGTAGATTTTCACAGTCGGAAGCAGAAAGGGTAATGCAGGATGAAGCAAAACGGATAAAAGAATTTCGTTTTTATTTAGAAATGCAAGAAAAGTTTGGCTCAACAAATGCAAAGACTGATTTAGGAGAACGGATAAAACAGGGAGAAAAACTCTTTTTGTCTCCGGTATTTACCGACAAAGAGTTGATTTCTTCAAATCCATTTATAGAAGATGAAAGATTGGAATCTATTAAATATGGAATTACAGAGGTACTTACTAAAGAGGATTTAGTATATCTGGTTATGCCGGATATGAGAATAGTATTTGCTGATAAAGGAATGATTTATAACAATTTTAATTATGGAAGACCACAACAAATAAGATTGTATAAAAATTATATATATTTTGGACAAAGTTATATTCAAGTGCCTACAACTGAGAAAGCAGAAGGGTTTTATAGATTTCTGCGCTACATATATATGGGAGATATGAATGGAGACGGTTCAAGAATAGATAATTACATCAAATTGTTATCGGAATTACAAAGACTGCCGGCAGAAGAATGTACGAGAAATGAGCATTTTAGCTCTCAAAAAGAATATGCAGAATATGTAGAAATGATAAAAGAAAATAGTTTCAACAAGTTCAAGCTTACCGATCATAGCAATTATTGCAAATATGAAGAAATGGGAACAGAAATAGAAGAATTTGAAAATCGATGTTGGAATTATACAAAGTGGTCATTAATAGCAGTGGGAATTGTATTTGTGATAAAAATGTTGGAAGAAGACATCTTCTCAGGACTGTTAGCCGGAATTATTACATTGATTCCTCTTCTGATTTTCTTTGTGATAAAGTATATCCGTTTATCAGGTAAAAAAGATGAATTTGCACCAGATCTAGTAAAAAAGGCTATAGAAGAGAGTGAAAAAGAAAATTATAAGAAAACAGGAAAGCTGTTGGTAAGTGATTATGTAGATGTCATAGATAGAACTTATTTTTAGAAAAGGAAGATAAAAGATGTTTTGTATACATTGTGGAAAAGAAATAGGAGAAAAAGCAGCATTCTGTCCATATTGCGGTAAACCGACAAGCAATCATGTGAGCGCAGCCGATAATTATGAATATAAAGAAATAGACAATGAAGTGAGACATGATCTGAAGGTAGAGAAAATAGAGGTCATAGCAATTGTCGTAATATCAGCAATAGCAGTTGTGCTATTTTTCTAAATTATAAGATAAGGAAAAGGAGATAAGAAAAATGGATAAAGATACGATAATAAAGCAATTAAAAAGTGTACCTAATTATTCGTTCTTCATGATTAGAGGAACGGAAATGGCAAAAGATTTAAAAGATTTGTTAAAAGACGATGAAACAATACAAGGATTTACAGAAATATTTGAGAAAAATATAGGTATGGTTTTCTCTAATAACGCAAGGAATGGATTGAGAAGTTATCTGGTAATAACGGATAAGAATTTATATTTTATAAGACGTGGAAGATTAAACTTGAATTTAATTACAGGATTGGATAAGACACTTGTTATTCCTTTGAGAGATATTGTTAAGATTACATTGGATAAAAGTCAAAATGTTTCAAAGATTTTACATCCGATTGATGTAAAGATTTATACAAATGCAGACAACTATGAATATGTGGCATATAAAGATTTCTTAGAAAAAATTCCAGAAAATATAAAGCCTAAGATTGTTGATAATTATACAGAAGGTGGAATGGTTCATAGAACGCCAAGTATGGAAGCTAAAAGGAATACAAGAATGTGTCCTAAATGCGGAAGTCCTGTAGAGAGTGATAGTAAATTTTGTACAGTGTGTGGAGAAAAAATTCCAGAAAAAGAAGAAGTGAGATGTAAAGTTTGTGGATATGAATTAGAGGAAGGAGCAAAGTTCTGTCCGAACTGTGGCAAACCAGTAGTAATCGAAGAAGTAGAAGAAAAACTGCGTTGCGTAGACTGCGGTTATGAGTTGGAGGAAGGAGCAAGGTTTTGTCCAAATTGTGGCAAGCTGGTAGAGGCCGAAGCAGTAGTGGAGAAAAAAGAAAAATTAAGATGTGTAGAGTGCGGTTGTGAATTAGAAGAAGGAACGAAATTCTGTCCGAATTGTGGTAAACCGATAGAGACTGAAACATTTGATGAAGAAAAAGAAGAATTAAGATGTGCAGGGTGCGGTTATGAGTTGGAGGAAGGAGCAAAATTTTGCCCCAACTGTGGTAAGCCAGTGATGGAAAAAGAAATTGAAAAAAATGTTTGCAAAAAGTGTGGATACGTTTTTGAAGAAAAAGTGAAATTTTGTCCGGAATGTGGCGAAAAGGTCGATGAGGAAAATTAAATGTTAGAAATGTACTGTAAAAAATGTAATGTCAGTTATCCTGAAAATACAAAATTTTGTCCGAATTGTGGTACGAAATTAATAGAAAAGAATGTTTCACAAAGAGGAAAAATAAGATTTATACAACGATTTCTGATACCTATTCTTTTGCTTGTGGGGATATTAAAAGTAATTGTGTTAGGAACTTTGATAGATAACGTAGAATATTGTGCAATGTGGGGAGGAGGTTGGTCGGATTTATTTGTTTCTATGATAGAAAGCTTTTTGATTGGTTGGATATTTGAAAGAGTTCTGATTAAATATTCGGGGAATACATATTTATTTAAATTCGGTATGACCAAGGAAAAGTATGTCAATATAGAAAAAGATTTAAATCATATCATGGAGGTAGCTACTTTAGTTGCGATGATCCTTGGTGCAATTATATATTTAAAAATAATGATTAGTGGAGCAATTAGAGGAGAAGGAGTTGCAGGGTGGTTGGTTGAAGGTATAATGCTTTTAAAATTATCATCTTTACAGGATTTTATTAAATCAATATTGCAGATATTTTGTTATTTAATAGAACCAGTATGCTGTTTGAAGGTATGGTGGCTATTGTTTGAAGGAATAGGTGTGCTAAGAGATACTTCAATGTCCGTACATTATGTGTCAAAAGAAGATAAAAAACTCAGAGAAGAAAAAGATGAAAAATTATTAACTGACCTGAAAAATACGATCAAATCAATTTTTGAAAATGATGATACGAGGGAGGAATAAAAATGTTTTGTAAAAAGTGTGGAAAAGAGATTAAAGGTTCAGAAAAATTTTGTCCGTATTGCGGAGAAAAGATTGAAAATTCAGAAGAAAAGGTGGTAGAAAAAGAACAAAAATTAGATGAACAGAGAATAGAAAAGGAACAAAGCAATGAAGAAAATAATCAATCTGTAAAACAATCACACAAAGTGAAAACAAGAAAACAGTTTACCGTTGGAAAAATAATAGGAATTGCTGCAATGCTAGCAATCATTGGAATTGGAATATATTCTCAAGTGAAAGATGAAGCACCGGTAGATCCAAGTAAAAAACAGGAAGAGAAAAAGAATACTGCACAGGATAAGAAAACAGATACAAAAGCAAAGGCAGATAAGAAAACAGACAATATAGATGTAGAGCAGTATTTTGATAAGTCAGGAAAAGAATTAGAAAAGATTGGGTTTAAGAAGAATAATTCTGGAAAATATGAAAATGAGGACGGATCAATTGTAATTGAGATGAAGGACGATGCGGTAAGTAGTATTTCAATGAATAGTGAATGTAAAAGTGAGTTTCATGGAATTAAGATAGGTGATGAAAGAGAAAAAATTGAAAAAGAATTTGGAGATACATATCCTTTGATAGGAACAGATGAAAGTGGCGATATCTACGGAGATTTTGACAAGGGAACAGAGATTGAAATAAAAACAGCACAAAATAAAGTACGTACAATTAGTATTTGGTTAAATTGCGATTTAAGTGGATTTGAAGATTCTGATACAACATTTACAGATTATCCGGGGATAGGTGGAACGTATTATGATAGTGATACTGGCGAACGCTTGGTAATAGCAGTAGTAGATTCTGATTTCGCTTATACATATTATTCGGCAGATGGTTCGATTGCAGATGTAGCAACGGGGTGTACAGGATCATACAATGATGAGGGAGATGTTGAAAGTATTTGGAGTGATGATCCTACAAAGCATGGAATTGAAAAAAGAGAAGATGGTGGGTTGGAAATTTCATCAGGAGTAGGACAACCATGGGGAAACTTTAGAAAAATTAGTGGAACAGATATTGTAACTGCCAAGCTAGAAGGAACGTATAAAAATGGCGATGATTCAATTAGTATATCAAAGCAAATAACAGATTTTGATAACGATAATATTCCGGCAGGAGTAGAAATTGCAGATGCGTCTATTTCTTATAACGGTGGAGCAAATATAAACGGAATATTATATACACAGGGCGGAGACGGAACAGTTGCAATTATCGATGAAACCACTGATGAGCCAAGAGGTATTATAACTTTTGAAGATGGAAAAATTGTTGTTACAGGAAGTATGTTTGATGGAACATTTAAATTGACGAAATAAGAGGAAAAGTAATATGTTTTGTAAAAATTGTGGGAAAGAGATAAAGGATACTGAAAAGTTTTGCTCATACTGTGGGACACCTGTTGATGTACCTGAAAATAATGTTAATAGACAAGAAAATGTTCGAAGAAAAAATGTGTATACAGATAATTTCAATACTGTTGTACCGCCGAAAAAGAGTAAATCTAAGTTAAAAAAAGTAATAATAGCTATTATTGCAGTAATAGTGGTATTTGTTGCTATAGTATGGATATTTGGAGATGACTCTTCAGAATCAAATTCAACAAGTGCAGTACAAAATACAGACAATCAAGCTTTAAAATTTAACTTAACGGTTGTAAATCATACTGGAATAGATATATATGAGTTATATGCGTCTGAGACAGATACAGATGATTGGGAAGAGGATGTTTTAGGAGACGATATCTTGTATAATGGCGATTCAACGAATGTAACATTTACAATTACAGCAAATGATCTGGATTGGGATTTTGCTATTCGAGATATGGATGGTACACAATATGAGTATTATGATTTAAGCTTTAAAGATTGTGATGTAAATGGAGCAACATTGGTTTTGGATTCGGATGGAAATGCTACTTTGAATTGATGACAGAAATAAAATATGAGTAATAAAAATAAGCAGAGGTGGAAAATTGTTTTGTAAATATTGTGGAAGAGAGATTAAAGGATCTGAAAAATTTTGTCCGAATTGTGGAAAAAGGGTTAATGTTGAAGAAAAAGAAATTTTAAATGACCAGAAAGTGGTAGGAAGTAGTTATGACTATACAAATAATATAACAACTAAGGGGCAGAAAACAAAATCAAAAAAGAAAAGAATATTTATGATTGTGATTGCAGTAGTGGTAGTTTTGGGTGTTTTTGTGGCGGGTAGATTAATGAAAGCGAATAAAGAAGCACAAAATACAATAAATACGCTGTGTCAATTCACAGATGAAAAAAAATCAGATGACAGTTATTCATTTAATTACAAACATATGTGGGAGATAAAATATGTTGAAGATAATGAATTTGTTAGTTTTTATGATGCAGATGCAGGGTATTATGTTGCATCTGCATTAGGGGGAAGTGATATAGAGAATGATGGAACTTTTACATATGATTTTAGTGATAATGATTTTAGGATATATTTGGATTATGAAACCCCAAGCGGAGAATTGACAATAATAAATTATTCAGTAGATGATGATGAATTTACGTTAATGATTGATGGGGAAAGGCGAAATCCAACAAAAGAATTTGACCAGAAACTTCGAGAAAATGGATTAATTGAAGACATTTTTAATGATGATCTGGATAAATTTGAACAGAATTTACAGGAAAATGGTTTATCGTTAGGGGATGTAAGTTCTGTTTCTTATGATGATGTGAAAAGTAAAAGTCAATAAACTCTATTGCTGTGAAGTAAGACAAAATCAGAAGATTTCAATTGTATAGTATAAAGGCTTTCTGTACTAGAAATTAGATTTATTTGAGAAAAAATAAGTTCTATCGTAATAGTATAGAAAGTCTTCTTTATTTATGAAATATTAGAATTTTAAATAGAAAGGCAGGGTGAAAAATGTTTTGTAGAAATTGTGGTGCGGAAGTAAAGGACGATTGGAAAATATGTCCTAATTGTGGAAAAGTAATAGTAAGAAATAATGTAAAGCATGAACAGTTAAATCAACAAGAAAAAAAGAAAAATAAAAAGAAAATTATTGTTGGAGTAATAATAGGTGTTATAGTTGTTGGATGTGTTGGTATTGTGTATGGAGTTAATGCCAATAAAACAAAAAATACTCACCAGGAGACAACAACAGCAAGTAAAATTGAAAAGAAGAAAAAAGAATCTAAAGGGGTTGCCAATCAGGATTTCGAAAAACTATTGGACAAGTCTGAGGATGAAATAAAAAAATTAGGATTGAAGTGGAATGATGAGGAGCAAGAATATGCATCAGCGAATCAAGATATTGAAATAAAATTCAAGAATGGGAAGATAGATTATATCAGTATATATGGCGATGAAAAAAATGCTCCAATGTTTCATGGAGTAAGATTGGGAATGTCAGAAAAAGTTGCAAGAAAAAAACTTAAGAAGACGTATTCAGAGGAGATACCTGTAAGTGAAGGATTTGCTCTTTGGAATTTAGAAAAGAAACGTGAAGTTTGGTGTTTTATAAAAAATGATGAAGTAAACCAAATTACATATCATGCATTGACGGAAGGTGATGTGAAAAGATATGAAGAAGATGTTGCTGGGGAATATGTTTTTAAAGATAGTGATAAAAAGTATTTGTCTAAAGATGAAGTTAAAAGTGTTGATAGTAGCATGTTAAATATTGGTAAGAATGAGATATATGCAAGACATGGATATATCTTTGCAGATGAAAATCTGAAACAATATTTTGAAGAAAAATTGTGGTATAAAGGGGAGGTAACCGCAGATCAATTTGACGAAAATCAATTGAATTCATTTGAAAAAAAGAACATTGAGTTAATTAATACTATTGAAGCTAAAGAAAATCAAATGTCGGATTCGACAGATACTCAAATAGAAAATATTAATTCATTTGTTGGAGAGGAAGGAACATATTATAGCGGAAATGTTGGTGAAGCTGAAGACGCAGATGCAGGACGTATTGATGTGTGGAGAGAAGACAATGATATATATTTAGCGATAGGTTCTTCAAAAGATTTTCCGATTTTAAATGGATCAGGAAATGGAATAAAAGGAATTATTCGAAATAAGAATACCGTAATCATAAAAGATGGAGATAAACTAATGTTTTCATTGGTGTGGCATGATAAAGGTAGTTTTACGATTACTAGATTTCAAAATACAGGATCAGAATTACTGGATATGATTAATATAGATACTCCTTATGTAAATGCAAAATATTATGGAGTATCAGATTAGGAGTCATACTAATATTTGTGTAAAAGTCAATAAATCCAATTGTATATTATAACTATGAATAACAATTAAACCAAGACAGAATCCATAAAGGGTTCTGTCTTATTTTATACAAAAATCCAGAAGGGAGTGAGTAAAACATGGATAAGATATTACTGGCAGCATTAGGTTTAGCGGCAACTATTATCAAAGAAGTATGTGATTCAGACAACTAAGAAAAATTAAAAATGAAATTTAGGAGGAATTTATTATGGCAGCAAATGTAGAAAGTATGTTTTATATAAGAGAGACACCGTGGCACGGATTAGGGACAAAGGTACAGGAAGCACCGACATCAAAGGATGCATTGATTCTGGCGGGATTAGACTGGCATGTAATACAGGAGCCGGTATATACAGGTAAGAATGAACTGGTACAGGGATATAAGGCAAATGTCAGGAATAGTGACCGTAAGGTATTAGGTGTGGTTACAGACAGATATAAGATCGTCCAGAACGAAGAAGCGTTCTCTTTTACTGATGCATTGTTAGGAGAAGGTGTACGATACGAAACAGCCGGTTCCTTACAGGGTGGAAAAAGTGTCTGGTTACTGGCACATTTACCTCATGAATACATTATTTCCGGGGAGAGAATCAGTCCGTATCTGCTGTTTTCCAACACACATGATGGCTCTGGTGCAGTAAAGGTAGCTATTACACCAATCCGTGTGGTTTGTTGTAACACACTGAATCTTGCTTTACAGACAGCAAAGAGATCATGGTCCATGAATCATACAGGAAATGTAAAAGACAAGATGGAAGAAGCAAAGAACACATTATTCCTTGCAGACCGCTATATGGAAGAACTGGGAAAAGAATTTGAAAATCTTCGGAAGATTACATTATCGGATAAGAAGGTTATGGATTATATCGAAATCCTGTTACCAGTAGAAGAGGGTGCAACACCACAACAGTTCAGAAATATGAAACGTTTACAGGAAGATATGAAAATGCGATATTTCGATGCACCTGATCTGAAAGATGTGGGAAAGAATGCATACCGTTTCATTAATGCAGTCAGTGATTTTGCTACCCATGCGGATCCGTTGCGTAGAACCAAGAATTATAAGGAAAATATGTTTGCAAAGACAGTGGATGGCAATCCGTTGATCGACAGAGCATATCAGTTGATGCTGAGTGCATAAGGAGGAAGAAATGGATAGGAACAGGGCAGAGAGAAGATTCTGCTGGAAGATATCAGCAGAATTAAAATCTTTCAAATTCAGAATGATGCAGATGTCAAAACAGGAGATTTACGATCATGCATATGAGATTGATTGTATGATACGTATTTATGAAGAACTCGTGAGTATAAGCGAAAGGCTGGAAACGGAACAGTTACAAAACTGTATGAAGATTCCCAGCCTTTTGTCTTTGATTTATAAAAGGTGGATGGATACCATTGATTTACAGGAACGTGAGCTGGAACAGACAGTAGGAAATGTCATGTCTGATATGAAAGTGAAGATTGCGTAAAGGAGAAGTTTGTATGAAGAAATTAGTATCAACGTTGAATCTGGATAAAAAGGAATGGCTGAAATATCGTAAAGGTGGAATTGGAGGATCGGACGCAGGTGCAATCTGTGGTTTGAATCCGTATCGTACAGCCATACAAGTGTATAGCGATAAAAGAACAGATGAAATTGAAGAATTTGATAACGAAGCTATGAGAGAAGGTCGGGATCTGGAAGAATACGTTGCGAGAAGATTTATGGAAACAACAGGGAAGAAAGTACGACGAGCTAATGCAATGTTCTATGATGAAGAAAATCCATTTATGTTCGCCGATGTAGATCGTATGATTGTCGGTGAGAATGCTGGATTGGAATGTAAGACAGCAAGTCCATTTTCGGCTGATAAATGGGAAGATGATAAAATCCCTCTTTCCTATCAGATTCAGTGCTATCACTATATGTCGGTTATGAATGCAGATAGATGGTATGTTGCAGTGTTGATTTACGGAACAGAATTCAAGGTATACTGTCTGGAACGGGATGAAGAGATGATTCAGAATTTGATTCAGATAGAAAAAGATTTCTGGAATAATCATGTACAGGCAGGCGTGATTCCGGAACCAGATGGTTCAAAGCTTGCAGATAAAGTGCTTACGGAATATTTCAGTGATCCGGTAGATGAAATTGTAGAGTTGAGTGGCTATCAGGAAAAATTGGAAAGAAGAGGTGAATTGAAAAAATTGATTGAGAAGATGACTACAGAAGTGAGCCTTATTGAACAGGAAATCAAATTGCTGATGGGGAATGCGGAAAGAGCAAAAGCTGATAATTACAGAATTAGTTGGAAGGCAAGCCAACGTACTGATCTGGATAGTAAGCGAATGAAAGCAGAGGAACCGGAGATTTATGACAGGTTCAAAAGGACATCAGTAAGCAGACGTTTTGTTGTGAGGGCGGCGTAAATGTTATGCAATAAACATGGTGATCGGTATCGTAAAATCGGATTGAAATTGTTATACTAAGGAGAAGGAAAGGAAGCGTTAGTAATGAAAAATAGAGAAACAATTTCAGATTCGGAAGATTGCGAAAAAATAAAAGCGACATTGGCATTAATGACCGAGTTAGAAAAGGGAGAAAATTCTGTGAGAGAAGAGGGATGGATATCCGCAGATGAAGTAGAAAAAACACTGGGAATAAAATAAAAATTATATTGTAGCGGAAGAGATGAGTCGATAGTGGCTCATCTCTTTTGCGTTATATGGATAAAGGAGAAGCAAAATGACAGTAGGGAAAACAGACGAGATCAAACAAGAATTAGCCAGAAAGGCAGAAAATACCAAGGCAGGAACTAAACTTAAAAAGTCTATGAGCATTGCCGACATGATAAAAGTAATGGAACCACAGATCAAGAAAGCACTGCCGGAAGTGATTACACCGGAACGATTTACCAGAATGGCATTATCTGCATTGAACACAACACCGAAGTTAAATGAGTGTACACCGATGTCATTCTTAGCAGCGTTGATGAATGCAGCGCAATTAGGCTTGGAGCCGAATACACCGTTGGGACAGGCATTTTTAATTCCGTACAACAACAAAGGCAAAATGGAGTGTCAGTTCCAGTTGGGATATAAAGGATTGATTGATCTTAGTTATCGAAATCCGAATATGCAGATTATAACGGCTCATACCGTTTATGAGAATGATGAATTTGAGTATGAACTGGGACTTAATCCATGCCTGAATCACAGACCAACATTGGGAGACCGGGGAGAGGTAAGGCTGTTTTACGGATTGTTTAAGCTGACAAATGGAGGATTTGGCTTTGAAGTTATGAGTAAAACGGCTATGGACGATTTTGCAAAAGAATATTCTAAGAATTTCGATTCTTCATTCAGCCCTTGGAAAACCAATTACGAATCAATGGCTTTGAAGACCATCATTAAGAAAGCATTGAAGTATGCGCCACTGAAATCTGAATTCAGAAATGCATTATCTACAGATGAAACTATTAAGAATGAGATTGGAGCAGATATGAGTGAAATTAAAAGCGAGAATATTTTCGACACTGTATATCAGGAGGAGTGTGCGTAAATGAGAAGAAGAAAGAAATATAAGATGGAATTTTTGAGCGGAATCTTTGAAGAGTGGAGATTTTATACAATTTCAGAGAAGATGCTCATACGCAGCAAAGAGTATGAAAAAGCAATGAAAGCGACATATGAGCTTGTAAATAAGGTTAAGAGTAAGGTGTCGGAGGATGCGTTTAAAGATATTGAAGAAATCGTTAATTCAGTGTGTGCAGAGAATAATATATGCTCAAGGCTTGCATATGGTGTAGGGATTCACGATGGAATGGAATTGTATAAAGAGTTACAGACAATAGATGAAGTTGGAGGCAAAATAAAATGATGGAAAATAATATGAGCTACGAAGAATTCAAAGAATACTTCCGGGAGCAGTTAAAGAATACACTGGGAGAATGTATTGAGATTCAGGAACAGAAGTGCCTGAAGAATAATGATTTGCAGGTGGAGATGCTTACGTGTAAAGAAGAAGGAAAGAATCTGACACCAAGAATTCGGACAAGAGAGTTCTATGATCTTTATTGTCAACAGGGGATGGAGACCGCAGTAGAAGTGGCAACAGAGATACTGGGAGATCGAAGAAAAGTGGATATTCATAAAGTTATAGAGCCATGGAATGTTATGAAATCTAGGGTAAATGTAGAAGTAATTAATTATGAATGGAATCAGGAACGATTGAAGAAAGAGAAAATTATATATGAAAAGATACTGGATCTGGCAGTTGTTTTTACGGTGAATCTGCGAGAGGATGAAGATCTTAAGATGACAATTACCTCTGGACTTCTGGAACAATGGAAGATCACAAGGGATGAGTTGATGAGTGTGGCATATGAAAATTTTGCGAAGGCAGGTTATGCAATTATTTCCTACGAAGATGTGATGGAGCAGTTGTTTGGATTACGAATAGAAAGTGAATTGTGTGTGTTATTGAACCGTTCAAGGCTTCGTGGAGCAAGTGGAATGTTAAGAATAGATTTGTTACAGGATCTGGCAGATAAAAAAGAATCTGATCTACTGATACTGCCTTCATCTGTGAATGAGGTGTTACTGTTGGCCAGAAAAGATAATATGTTAGACATGGATTCTGTAAAGAAAATGGTTGAAGATATTAATCGGGATCATGTGGATGAGGAAGAAAGACTGTCAGATAATATCTATATTTATAGAAGGAAAACAGGAGAAATTAGTATCTGGAATAGCGAGGAAACAAATTGTGAGTAAGGCATACGGTTATGCAAGGGTAAGTAGTAAGGAGCAACATCTAGATCGTCAGATTATAAGATTACAAGAGTATGTCGAAAAAGATCAGATTATTGTGGATAAACAATCCGGGGCAACATTGGAAAGACCGGGATATCAGGCTTTGAAGAGTCAATTGGGATTGCGTGCAGGTGACGTGTTGTATATATGCTCGCTTGACAGACTAAGTAGAAACAAAAATGATTTAAAAAATGAGATCCGATGGTTTCAGGAACACGATATACGTCTGATGATTTTGGATTTGCCAACGTCAATGATACAGGTACCGAAAGGTCAGGAATGGGTAATTCAAATGGTGGAAAATGTATTAATCGAAGTTTTAGCGAGTATAGCGGAGAATGAACGGAATACGATACGCCAGAGACAGAGAGAGGGAATAGAAGCTGCTCAGATGAAAGGTAAGCATCTGGGGAGACCGAAGCTGAAAGTACCGGATGATTTTCCGATGGTGTATCGGCAATGGAGGGAAAATAATATTACGGCGAAAGAAGCAATGCGAAGATTGGAGATGTCGCCTAGTAGTTTTTACCGAGTCGTGAAGAAGTACGAATGGGAAGGATAAGTGAATCAAAAGGTCTGACGGGTAGTGGCATATATGCCAAAAGTGAAAGTACACCTTTAGAGACGGGAGAATGAAATATTTCAGCTTCTGTCTAAAGGTGTACCTTTTGGAATAAATATTATTGAGGTCTTTGATTATTACCAGATAACTCAAAAATATTTTGATGGAATACATTGATAGTATTATTTCTCTCAAAAACTGTTAAGTAAGGAGCTTTCTGAACCAACATATGAATGCAGGCATCAGCGGTTGATGTAACATCAAATTTCAAGGACAAAATATGAAAATAATCAATATATGCTGCAAGAGCCATTTGAAAATCAGGTTGAGGTAGTAAAGTTGCATTGTTCGTTATAGAGTGAACCGTATGCATTGCAATAGTTAAATCCATTTCTAAGAGATCGATTTGCTTAATTGTACAGTTGCTTTCTGACCACATAGTGCGGATAAAATTGTAGTACGCATGTACACCAACACAAAAGCCATGTAATTTAACATGTAAATCAGAATAATCTTGTAAAGAGTTGAAATAATCATCTATAAGTTTTTTTAGCTCAGCATAGGTAGTGGATGGATCGGATAGAAGATGATAAATATTTTGATAATAATTGTATCTGTCTTTTGTCAGGAAAGTACTATATAGAGATGAAAGCATCATATTATAATGAGATAAATATTCATTATGTGCCAAAGAAATCCGAAGAGAAAATGATTTGGCGCAGCATGAAGAACTTATAGTAGATAAAAAGGGGGAGATATATTGTATTACACAAAATTTAAATATCCACGCTGAAAAGAGGCAGGTCTTCAATTTCAAAGTCGTAGACATGATTCGGGTTATGTCTGTTGAAGGAGATTCGGGGATTTGGGTTTTCAAATTTATAGTAGATGGGCTAGAAAGAGGTTGCGTCTTGGAAGAAAAGAGTATTTTTGATGTAAAATACGTGACTCGTAAACTTGGGTGTTGTGGAGGGATGATATATGCCAACAGTCCTAAACGGAAGAGGGAGTATATCGAACAGTTGATGAGTCAATTGATTGATTCATGTACGGAAACATTAATTTTGATGACACATTTGGGATGGACGAAAAAGAAAGATGGAACGTTCATTTTTATGGAGGAGGAAGAAAAATTATGGAAAAATTTTTTGAAAAGAGCGAAATAAAAAGTATACCTGTGCAGTTGTTTGTTATGTCTTTCATAAGAGTTGTGATGGAAGATGTTGGAAGATCAATGGATGAGGGGATTATTTTGATTGCAGATGATATGCCAATGGCAAAACATTTCGTGAAGACTTATATAGCAAAAGCGAGAAATGCTAAGGTAATTGGAAGAAAGATGCCTAAGATGGAAAATTATCAACTGGGCTTTAAATTGGTTGGCACAGGAATGAAAGAGGAGCAGGCTGAGGAATTTCTTGGGAGAGAAGACTTTCTTCCGGTACTTATAACTGGTGGAGTTCTTCCGAGTTATTTGAGAACAACACATAACTTTTTTAGAATACAAGAGCAAGATATTCGAGTGTTGGATAATATGAACTTTCAATTTAAAATTCAAGGATTAAAAAAATACATAATTGATAATATCAATATTTTGGAAAATATATATAGCAATGAAAAAGCATTTGATCGAGCTATTGAATATGTGGAAAATCTTTTGTTTTGGTATTTGAAAACGGAATATGAATTAAGTGATATAGAAAGTACTGAAATAGCTAAAGAGATGGAAACTTATGGTGAAAAGTTGATGAATATTTCAGATGATATTCTTCATGCTAATCGTGAAGTTCGGGAAGAAATACAAATTCAGATGAAAAATTTTGTGCTAAAGAATCAGAACTTACAAATGCTAGATATAAATGCTGAAATTGATCAAATAAGATCAAAAGATACAGTGATTTGGTTTGATGATGAATATTACTATCTGACAGATGCAATGTTCCGGAAGGCTTGTGAAAAAGTCTTAGAAGTGGTTTCGGTTAATGAACTGAAAGCGATACTAAGAGAGGAGGGAATCCTCTACTGTGATGCCAGCGGTGATTATTCTATAAAAATCATCGTGAAGACACAGAACGGGAAACAAAGGCCACGAGTGTTAAAATTACGCAAACTTTATTTAACAGTAGATGGAGAATGTTTGGAGGATATATATCAGGAAAGGATGGAAAGTAACAATGCTTAAATACATAGGACACATAAAAGAGACAGAAGTACAGATAGCACAGGAATCTATGAATTCACATGTTCTAATAACAGGAATGTCAGGAAGCGGAAAGTCAGTACGTATGATAGATATAGAGGTGAAAGCAATCAAAGAAGGAAAGACGGTTCTTGTCCTTGACAAAGATGGAACACATTACAAGCTTTCTAAAAGTTATCAAAATGTAATTTCCGTGCTTGAAGATGGTTTAGACTTCAGATTATTAGAGCCGATTCAAGCTGCTGAGAGCATGGAAGAGAAGAAGGTTCAGGTCATGTATGTAGCCGACATTTTGGCGGCAGGTCAAAACCTTGGCGATCGGCAAATATGCTGTCTGCGTACAGCCGTGGAATATGCGGCTGAGCATAAGGATAAGGATGCAACAGAAATGTATAGAATAAGTCAGTGTTTGGAAGAGCAAAAAGGAAACTCTGCAGAAGGTGTCCGTAGTCGTTTGTGGGGGATTCTTAATGGTAATCTGCTGAGACCAAGCGCTAAGCAGATTGAACCTGGGAAAATAAACATTATTTCTTTGGCAGGTATAAATCCTAAAACGCAGATACAGCTTATAGAAATTATATTATCTGTAGTATGGCGTCAACTCCGATATCGTCAGTTTTCAGAGATTGATGTTGTCTGCATTGATGAAATACAAAGTTTATCACTCAAGAAAAATTCTGCACTGTTCGAGTTGTTGACCGAGTCACGCAAGTACGGAATAAGTTTGGTGCTGGCAACGCAGTCGTTAAGTGTTTTTAATAAGAAAGAAATTGCGGCGTTGGGACAAACGGCTGTCAAGCTGTACTTTCATCCAAGTGAACAAGACATTCGAAGCATAGCACAACAGATAGATCCTGTAGCATATGAGCGAGTTGCAATGGTATTGAAGAATCTGCGGAAAGGACAGGCATTAACCGTGGGAGATATTGAAAAAGCCGGGCATAAGATAGGGGGACCTATTGTAACGATGTCACAGCTCTTGAAAGAGAAGTGTGATTGTTTAGGAGAGAGCGATTTAGGAGAAAGCAGGTGAGAACATGCGAATTTATATACATTTACCAGTAAGAGTTAAATGATACCGTTGGAGCATATATTATGTAAAAAGCAAGGCTTGATGAATGTATGTTGTCAATTGTTGAAGCAAATGAAAAAGATACCGGAAGGAGAATTGATATGAATAACGAAAGAAATATAATAAAGAGCATGGCAGATATCCTCTGCCAGCAACACCTGATCACACCAGACGAAAAGAGCCGTCTCATCCTATTGATCGATGAGGAGCGTGAATAGAAATGCTAAGAGCAGTATTTTACGCCAGATGCTCTACCGAAGAAGAAAGCCAGAAAGACGCTCTGGCTCAACAGGTCAAGGAAGCCAAAGCTTGCATAAAAGATCAGGGATGGACTCTGGTAGACGGATACATAGAAAGCAAGTCTGGTACAACAACAAAGGGCAGAACAGAATACACCCGGCTTTACGATGATCTACTAAAGAATAAGTTCGATATCATCGTAATCAAAAGCCAGGACCGCCTGATGCGAAATGTAAAGGACTGGTATCTCTTCATAGACAGACTGGTCACAGAGCAAAAGCAATTGTATATTTACATAGAACGGAAGTTCTACACGACAGACGACAGCCTGATTACTGGAATCAAAGCCATCCTTGCAGAAGATTACAGCCGGGAGTTGTCCAAGAAGATCAATAATGCTCACCGCAACAGGCAGAAATCAGGCGGTACTGTTATGCTGAACTCGAATGTATACGGTTTCAGAAAGTTACCCGATAAAAGTATTGTTCTGATAGAGGAGGAGGCAGAAGTGAAGAGGCGCATGTATCAGTTATGCGCCTCTGGCTTTGGCACAAGAACGATCGCAACGATATTAGAAAATGACGGAATCCGTAAAAGAACCGGGAAACCATTTGGAGCAAATGATATATTGAGAATCATTAAGAATCCGATCAATAAAGGTTGTGTGGTGATGGGGCGTCTGCATTATGATTTCGAGACGAAGAAAACGATAAAAACAGACGAAGAAGACTGGTATATTTACGAACACAAAGTTCCAGAGACAGTATCCGAAGAGTTGTGGCAGAAAGCAAATGATAATATTAAGAAAAGAAGACGTGATAAGAAGCCTAAAGTTCAAGGCAATATAATAGGAAAGAATATAGGCAGATATCATCTGAGTGGGAAAATATATTGTGGAATATGTGGAAGTCCATATTACAGACGAACCCGGAGACGATATAAGACGGGGAAAATCATTTATGAGTGGAAATGTCGTACCTATCTTGAGACAGGAAGAAATACCGGAAGGCTTGACAGACCACAGTTAAGGCAGGTTCAGCTTGAAGATGTTCAGGGGTGTGACAATGTCCATTTAGAAGAAGAACGGTTGTATGAATTGCTGGAGAAAAACTGTCTGTCTTCTTATCAGGTCGATAAAGAACGATTGATAAAGAAGATGACAGGCTTACTGAGAACGGTACTAAAAGAACAGGATCTGAAATCGGATATTGGCAGATTACAGTCGCAGAGAACACAGATAAAAGATCAGATGAAGAAACTGGTGGATAAGCTTCTGGATGGTGTGCTGTCAGATCAGATGTATGCGGAGAAGCAGAAAGAGTTTGATGAAAAACTGGCGTGGACCGAAGAACGTCTGGAATGCTTAGAGAAACAAAACAGTCAGCAATCAGCTCTGCAACAGCGTATTCTTAATATTGAAGAAAGTCTGGAAAAGGATCATATCATTGAGAAAGCAACAGTATCAGGAATGCTGGAAGAAATAGACCGTATTGTGGTATTTCCGACATATCTGGAATTACATCTGAATCTGTCAAGGATGATAGGAATGACCGAACTGGAATTATTACCGGAAAGCAATCAGGAATGTATCCGAATAGAATATGAGAATCTGTTTAACTACAAAGAAAACAAGGCAAAAGAGCGGGAGCAGATCATCGAACTGTTAAAGAAAAAGCCAGACAGTACAGCGGTAAGTATTGCTGAGACGTTGGGATTTACGTTGTCCGCTACACATTATCGGATGAATGTGCTGAAGAAAGAAGGACGTATCAAGTATCACCGGGAAGGGCAGAGTGGGTATTGGGAAGTATTATGATAGTATGATTTATATTTTGAAAGAGAAGAATTCTAAGGTACATAAAAATCTTGTTGCATAAGCGTTGATAATCAGATTATAATAAATATAAGGAAAGATGAAAATAAGTTGTGGGGCGGATATAATATAACAAAAAAGAAATAGATCATGAAGTAATGAATAGCCTGAAAGGAGGAATTACTTATGGGAACAACAGCAACAATAAAAAAGACAGATTTTATAGATGCAATGGAAGAAAACCAGAAGGATGTCAGAAAAATGGTAATGGACAGCTATCGTGATATCGAGAAAGGAAAAGGCAGAGATTATAAAGAGTTCTTTGCAGAATTAGAAAGCAGGTATAGGAATGCAAATGTATAAAGTTATGATGCTTCCTCTTGCAGAAGAAGATATCATAAATAATACGGATTATATTGCATTTGAGAAAAAATCACCTGAAACAGCTTTAGAATTGGCAATGGGATTTCGGAATACCATTGCCAAACTTGAGTTTATGCCAAAACAGCATGAGTTAGATGAAGATGAAGAACTGGCAGCACGGATGATTCGAAAATGTTATTATAAAAATTACAAAATATATTTCTTTATAGATGAAAGAAATAGTACAGTATATGTTTTGAGAGTTTTACATATGTTGGTAAATGCAAAACCATTATTATTGAATATAAGATTTTGATTTTACACCATTAGAATAAGAACAAAGATGAGAGTGCGGAATCCCCGCACTCTCGCTCCATTTTACACCCAATTCACATCGTATCAGAATGTCCTTCCAGCGGAAGACCTGGCTTGAGTAGATAATAAGATATCCAAGGCCTTCTTTGGCGGCCAGAAATTCACCGATGATGACGCCGACCAGGCATAATCCGATATTAACTTTCATGTTACTGATAATAGCCGGAATAGAATAAGGAAGGATTACTTTGGTCAGTACATGCAGATGGTTCCCTCTGAGGGTATAGATTAACTTAATCTTTCCGGGATCTGTAGAGCGGAAACTGGTATACAGATTGAGTATACTACCGAAGATAGCGACGGACATTCCGGTTACAATGATCGTGGTTTTTGTAGCGCCAAGCCAGACAATAAGAAGAGGGGCCAGTGCAGATTTCGGAAGGCTGTTTAATACGACAAGGTAAGGTTCCAGGATTTCCGAAAGGTTATTACTGTACCACAGAAGAATTGCAAATAATATACTGACGAAAATAACAAGAAAGAAACTGACGAAAGTTTCGTATAAGGTGACGCCGAGATGTAGAAAAATACTATGATCCGAAATCATTAAGAGTAAAACATTCATGATCTTGGAGGGACTGCTGAAGATGAAAGAATCTATGATCTGGTGTGACGCACAAAATTCCCAAAGGAATAAAAATCCCGTTAAAAGGAAGATCCGGAAGAATATAACCAGCAGTCTGTGAAAATGATAATGTCTGAGATAGTGCCGGTGTCCGGTGGAAAGTGCCGCCGGAGCACCGGTACCTAGGCTTTTATGAAGATTTTTCATCCTGATTTAGCTCCTTCCATATCAGATTAAAATAAGATTTGAATTCCGGTGCATTTCGTCTGTTCATAGGAGTATCTTCTTCCAGATGAAAGATAAGCGGAATAGTCTGAATGATGGCTGCCGGACGACGGGAAAGAACAATTACCCTGTCGGCAAGAGAAATAGCTTCCGAAAGATCGTGTGTTACAAGAAGCGCGGATTTCTTCTCATTTCGGATGATCTGTCCGATATCATCGCCAACCTGTAACCGGGTCTGGTAATCAAGGGCGGAAAAAGGTTCATCCAGAAGTAATAGTTCCGGTTCCAGAACTAATGTACGGATCAGGGCAGCACGCTGGCGCATTCCTCCGGATAATTCCGAAGGCCTGGAATTCTCAAAATCACTCAGACCATAGATGTTAAGAAGTTCATGTGCCCGCTTTTTCGTCCGGGCCGTCAGAGCATGCTGGATTTCCAGCCCAAGGATCACATTGTTATAGATCGTGCGCCATTCAAACAATTCATCGTGTTGCAGCATATATCCTACATTAGTTGTACTCTCTTTCAGGTGTCTGCCATTGATTGTGATCTGTCCGTCACTGCAAGGCAAAAGACCGCAGATCAGAGAAAGCAGCGTGGATTTTCCACAGCCGGAAGGTCCCACGATGGCGGCAAATTCTCCTTTGTTCAAAGAAAATGAGATATCAGACAGGGCCGGGGTTTCCCCTTCTAAAGTATGATACGTATAAGAAATATGCTGTAGGTTCAAAATCTGTTCCATAGGAACCTCCTGGATGTGAAGTATATAATATGATATGACCGGAACAGAAAATAGGTGAATAAAAAAGGCGGGTGTGGTAAAATGCTGATATGTAGAGAAGAGAGGATAATTAGATGTTAACAAAGATAAATTACCAGAAAGAACTGGATAAACTGATCGATCATCTGCAAAAAGAAGAAAAGGTACCAACCCTTCTCCTTCACAGCTGCTGTGCTCCGTGCAGCAGTTATGTACTGGAGTATCTGAGCAGTTATTTTAAGATCACAGTACTTTACTATAATCCGAATATTTATCCGGAGAGTGAATACAGCAAACGTATCATTGAACAGCAGACACTGATTGGAGAGATGGATACAAAATATCCGGTACAGTTTATTGCAGGCGGCTATGATAAAGAAAAGTTTTATGAGATGGCAAAGGGACTGGAAAAAGTGAAAGAAGGCGGCGTGCGCTGTTTTAAATGTTATGAACTTCGATTAAGAGAGACCGCTGAGATTGCAAAAGAAGGCGGGTATGATTACTTTACGACGACACTCAGCATCAGTCCTTTGAAAAATGCAGCCAAATTGAATGAGATCGGATTAAAACTTGCAGAAGAGTATGGCGTATCATATCTTACATCCGATTTCAAGAAAAAGAACGGATATAAAAGATCTGTAGAGTTATCCGCACAGTATGGCCTGTACAGGCAGGATTACTGCGGATGTGAATTCTCGATGCGGCAGCGTCTGGAAGAGCAACGGGCAAAAGCATAGTAATAAAAATGCATAAAAAGTAAGAAGAAATTGCATGGATTCATGTAAGTAACTGCATTTTGTGATGAATAAATATGTAAATTCCTGTAATAATATTTGCTTTTATACGGAAATGTGTTAAAATCGAAAACAGTAAACTTAAAAATGAAAGGAAGAATCCATATGGCACAGTTATGGGGAGGTCGTTTCACAAAAGAGACAGACCAGCTAGTATATAATTTTAATGCTTCCATTACATTTGATAAAAGATTCTATAAGCAGGACATCAGAGGAAGTCTTGCACATGTAGCTATGCTTGCAAAGCAGGGAATCTTAACGGAAGAAGAAAAAGAACAGATCACAGACGGATTAAATGGCATTCTGAAAGATGTAGAATCCGGTAAATTAGAGATATCAGACAAATATGAAGACATTCACAGTTTTGTGGAAGCAACATTGATCGACCGCATCGGAGATCCGGGAAAGAAACTCCATACCGGACGAAGCAGAAATGACCAGGTTGCATTAGATATGAAACTTTTTACCAGAGATGAGATTCAGGAGATTGATGCTCAGGTAAAAGAACTTCTGGAAGTAATCCTTCATGTAATGGAGGAGAATGTCGAGACATATATGCCAGGATTCACACATCTTCAGAAAGCACAGCCGATCACACTGGCTCATCATATGGGGGCATATTTTGAAATGTTCCGAAGAGATCATGAGAGACTGAAGGATATTAGCAAACGAATGAATACATGTCCGCTTGGCTCCGGAGCACTTGCTGGAACGACATATCCACTGGATCGTGAATATACAGCAGAATTACTTGGATTCGACGGACCGACACTGAACAGCATGGACGGTGTATCAGACAGAGATTATCTGTTGGAACTGTTATCTGCACTGAGCATTATGATGATGCACTTAAGCAGATTCTGTGAAGAGGTCATCATCTGGAATTCGAATGAATACCAGTTTGTAGAGATTGATGATGCGTACAGTACAGGAAGCAGTATCATGCCGCAGAAGAAGAATCCGGATATCGCAGAGCTGGTAAGAGGAAAAACCGGACGGGTATACGGCGCATTAAATGCACTCCTTACTACGATGAAGGGAATTCCGCTTGCATACAATAAAGACATGCAGGAAGATAAAGAATGGGCATTTGATGCTATGGATACAGCCAAAGGATGTATCACATTATTTGCCGGAATGTTAAAGACGATGCAGTTTAATAAAGACCGCATGGAAGAAAGTGCAAAACACGGATTTACCAATGCGACAGATGCAGCAGATTATCTGGTAAATCACGGTGTACCATTCAGAGATGCACATGGTATCGTGGGAAAACTGGTACTGACATGCATTGAGAAGAAGATTCCGTTAGATGAACTTCCACTGGAAGAGTACAGAAAGATCTCGCCGGTATTTGAAGAAGATATCTATAAAGCAATCGATCTTGAGACATGTGTGAATAAGCGTGTCACCATAGGAGCACCAGGAAAAGATGCTATGGCAAAATCAATTGCGGCTTATCAGAAATATATGGAAGAATATTAAAATATACATTTATAAATACTAGTACATGTCATACGGATGAAGGTAGCGTAAGGCTGTATTAAGGAATGATAAAAAGAAAGGGAGAGAACAAAGATGGATAAGAAATTAAGAGTAGGTATTTTAGGAGCAACAGGAATGGTTGGACAGCGTTTTATCTCATTGCTTGAAAATCACCCTTGGTTCGAGGTTGTAACTGTAGCAGCAAGCCCACGTTCAGCAGGAAAAACATATGAAGAAGCCGTAGGCGGACGTTGGAAAATGGATACACCGATGCCGGAAGGTGTAAAGAACTTAATCGTAAAGAATGTAAATGAAGTAGAAGAAGTTGCTTCTACTGTAGATTTTGTATTCAGTGCCGTAGATATGACAAAAGATGAGATCAGAGCGATCGAAGAAGAATATGCAAAGACAGAGACCCCTGTAGTATCTAATAACAGTGCTCACCGCTGGACAAAAGACGTGCCGATGGTAGTTCCGGAGATCAATGCAGCACACTTTGACCTCATCAAGACTCAGAAAGAGCGTCTCGGAACAACACGCGGATTTATCGCAGTAAAACCAAACTGCTCAATCCAGAGCTATACACCTGCACTTGCAGCATGGAAAGAATTTGGACCAAAAGAAGTTGTTGTAACAACATACCAGGCAATCTCAGGAGCAGGAAAGACATTCAAAGACTGGCCGGAAATGATCGAGAATATCATTCCATACATCGGCGGAGAAGAAGAAAAGAGTGAAAAAGAACCTCTTCGTGTACTCGGAACACTGGAAAACGGAGAAATCAAACTTGCAGAAGAACCAAAGATCACATGCCAGTGCTTAAGAGTTCCTGTACTCAACGGACATACAGCAGCTGTATTCATCAACTTCGAGAAGAAGCCAACTAAAGAACAGCTGATCGAGAAATTGGAAAGCTTCAAGGGATTCCCACAGGAAGCAGAACTTCCAAGTGCTCCAAAGCAGTTCATCCAGTATCTGTCAGAAGATGACAGACCGCAGGTAAAAGCAGATGTTAACTACGAAAACGGAATGGGTGTGTCTATCGGACGTCTGAGAGAAGACAGCATGTATGATTACAAATTCATCGGACTGTCACACAACACTGTCCGCGGTGCAGCAGGCGGAGCCGTACTTTGCGCTGAAGCACTGACTGCCAAGGGATATATTCAGGCAAAGTAGCCAGGGGGACGGGAAAACAGGCTCTTTTAGTGTCCTTGGTGGCACACTCATACTCACCTGTTTATCGTTCATAAGGTGAGAGCATAAAATAATAATAAAAAGGTGGGAACTGCAACATGTGAAAAGGCGTAGTTCTCGCCTTTTTTGCATTATACATCCAGCAAATTCGACCCCGCTTACCGATATCCGGCTTCGCCTGCCGATACCAATCAGATTATAAATCAGATTACAAATCTGAACACAATACATCTCAGTGTTGAGAATAAAAGATGGTTTTGCTATAATAAAGTATACAATAAATTCGCTGATTACAAAGTGCCAATGGCACCAATGGCACCGGCAAGAAACGGAGGCAGACCCTATGGACCGAGAACTATTAAACTACACACAGAACCGAGAACTTTCCTGGTTGAGATTCGATCAGCGTGTATTGGAAGAAGCAAGAGATAAGAGCGTGCCATTGCTGGAACGTATGAAATTCGTGGCCATCTTCACCAGTAACTTAGATGAATTCTTCATGATCCGTGTCGGAAGCCTCTATGATATGGTGCAGACAGACGACAGACACAGAGACAGCCGGTCGGGAATGACACCGCAGGAGCAGCTGGATGCGATCTACGCAGCAGTTGCCCCGTTATATAAAGAACGTGACAAGACCTACGCCGGGATCAAGAAAGAACTGTCCCCATACGGAGTCTGCGGACTGGACTTTAAAGAACTGGAGACAGACGAGAAGAAATATGTTAAGAAATGTTTCAAAGAGCAGATCCTGCCGGTACTGTCACCGCAGATCGTAGACAGCAGCCACCCGTTCCCGCATCTTATGAATAAAGATATCTACGTAACAGCCAATCTGAAGCATATCAATAGCAGGAAGAATAAAGACGACAAAGAAAAAGAACAGATCCTCGGAATCGTACCGGTTCCGACCTATGTATCCGATATCCTGATGCTTCCGGGACATGACATCCGTTATATCCGCATGGAGAAAGTCATCATGGAATACCTGGATCTGGTATTTGACCAGTACGAAGTATCCGACCCGAACTACATCTGCGTGACAAGAAATGCAGACGTATCTCCGGACGATGAAGCACTGGAGGTTACCGATGATTTCCGGAAACTCATGCAGAGTACCCTGCACAAACGCCGCAGGATGGCGGTAGTAAGATTAGAAACAGCGGAGAAACTGACACCGGAAATGCAGGAATACTTCTGTAAGAAATTCAAGATCACACCGGAGCAGATCTTCCGCACGAAGATGCCGATGAAACTGGATTATATGTTCTCCATCGCAGGAAATCTCCCGGAGTCTATGAAGAAAGCACTGGTCTACGAGCCATTCTCCCCGCAAAAATCAGCACATGTACAGGACGGAAACATGTTAAAACAGGTGAAAAAGAATGATATCCTGTTGTTCTACCCATACGAAAGCATGGATCCGTTCCTGAAGCTGATCAAAGATGCCGCGGTAGATCCGAACGTTATGACGATCAAGATCACTATCTACCGCCTGGCGAAGAAGGCAAGACTGGTAGAATACCTGTGCGCAGCTGCGGAAAATGGCAAAGAAGTCACCGTGCTGATCGAGCTGCGTGCAAGATTTGACGAGCAGAACAACATCGACTGGTCGGAACGTCTGGAAGAAGCAGGATGCCGTGTGATCTATGGATTCGACGGTTACAAAGTGCATTCCAAGATTTGTCTGATCACATACAGGAACCGCAATGACATCCAGTATATCACACAGGTCGGAACCGGCAATTATAACGAGAAGACAGCTGCCATGTATACCGATCTGTCCTTGATGACTGCTGATCCGCGAATCGGACAGGACGCCGCAGAATTTTTCAAGAATATGTCCATCGGCAATCTGCAGGGCAGCTATCAATACCTGATCGTATCACCGGTCAGCTTAAAGAGCCGTATCTTACAGATGATGGACGAAGAGATCATAAAAGGAAGCGAAGGACGCATCATTATGAAGATGAACTCCGTGACAGATGTGGACTTCATAAAGAAAGTATCCGAGGCCTCCTGCGCCGGAGTAAGGGTAGACTTGATTGTTCGCGGAATCTGCTGTATACTACCGGGAGTGCCTGGATTTACGGAAAATGTCAGAGTGATGAGTGTGGTTGGCCGCTATCTAGAACATCCACGTATCTTCAGCTTCGGAACCGGCAAAGAGCAGAAGATCTATATCGGCTCCGCAGACATGATGACAAGAAATACAGAAAAAAGAGTAGAAGTAGCCTGCCCGGTATTAGACGGGCAGATCAGACGTCAGATCAACCATGATCTGAAGATTATGTTAAATGATAACGTGAAAGCAAGGATCATGCAGAAAGACGGCACATATATGAAACGGACCGGCGGCATAAAAGCGGTGGATTCTCAGGCAGCTTTCATGGAAGAAGCATTAAAAGCAGCAGAAGAAGTCGACAAAAGTCAGCAGCGTGCCCGTGAGAACTGTGGCGGCGGAAGAGTGATAACCTTTTTCCGGTCTCTCTGGCACAGAAAAAGATAAAAGAAAAAGCCGCTGTTTCACCCTACTGGAAGGAGTAACATGGGAAAATCATTATACATTGCCGAGAAACCCAGTGTAGCACAGGAGTTCGCTAAGGCATTGCATATCAATACACAGAGAAAAGACGGATATCTCGAATCAGCAGAAGCAATCGTAACCTGGTGTGTCGGACACCTGGTCACGATGAGCTATCCGGAAGAATACGATCCGGCATTAAAAAGGTGGAGTCTTGAGACTCTGCCTTTTATCCCGCAGGAGTTCAAATACGAAGTCATCCCGGCGGTATCTAAGCAGTTCCGAATCGTATCGGGACTTCTGAACCGTACAGACGTAGACACCATCTACGTCTGTACCGACTCAGGACGGGAAGGAGAATACATCTACCGTTTGGTCGAACAGCAGGCAGGCGTAAAAGGCAAGAACCGCCGCCGCGTATGGATCGACTCCCAGACAGAAGAAGAGATCCTGCGCGGGATCAAAGAAGCAAAAGACTTAAAAGAATACGACAACCTGGCAGCATCGGCTTACCTAAGAGCCAAAGAAGACTACCTGATGGGAATCAACTTCTCCCGTCTCCTGACGTTAAAATACGGCAACAGCATCTCCAATTACCTGAATACGAAATATTCCGTCGTATCCGTAGGACGTGTTATGACCTGCGTCCTCGGTATGGTCGTACGCAGAGAACGGGAGATCCGGGAATTCGTAGAGACCCCGTTCTACAGAGTCCTAAGCACCATCGGAGAGAAAGGGGCAACATTCGAAGGCGAATGGCGGGCAGTCAAAGGATCGAAATGGTTCGAATCCTTCGACCTCTATAAGGAAAATGGATTCAAAGAAAAGGAAAAGGCAGAAGAACTGATCCGCTGCCTAAGCAACAGCGAGTCAGACGCCAGCCAGCCCCTGACCTGCCAGATCGTATCCATAGAAAAAAAGAAAGAAAAGAAGAACCCGCCGTTATTATTCAACCTGGCCGAGATCCAGAATGAATGTTCCAAGCGGTTCAAGATCAGCCCGGATGAGACCCTCCGGATCATCCAGGAACTATATGAAAAAAAGCTCGTCACCTACCCAAGAACAGATGCCCGTGTTCTGTCGACAGCAGTGGCAAAAGAGATCCACAAGAACTTAAACGGTCTGATGCAGTACGAACCGGCAAAGCCATATCTTCAGGATATCGTGAAATTCGGCAGCCACAAAGGACTGGAGAAGACGAGATACGTCAACGACAAACAGATCACAGACCACTATGCGATCATCCCGACAGGACAGGGTATGGGAGCACTAAAAGGACTTCCGAATCTGTCACAGAGGGTGTATGATGTGATCGTAAGACGATTCTTAAGCATCTTCTACCCACCGGCTGTCTATCAGAAAGTATCGATCGTGACGAAGATCAAAGAAGAATCCTTCTTCTCAAGCTTCAAAGTACTGGCAGAAGAAGGCTATCTGAAAGTTACAGGCGTGCCGGGCAGGAAGAACGACAATACAGACAGCAGCGCAGACAGTACCGAGGACAAAGACACTGATGCAGCCTTCTTCGCCAGGATCCAGAGCTTCAAGAAAGGCATGACCCTTCCGGTACAGTCTCTGGACATCAAAGAAGGCAAGACCTCGCCGCCGAAGCGCTACAATTCCGGTTCACTGATCCTTGCCATGGAAAATGCAGGACAGCTCATCGAAGACGAAGAACTCCGCGCCCAGATCAAAGGAAGCGGAATCGGCACCAGTGCCACCAGAGGCGAGATACTGAAGAAATTATTCAATAATAAATATCTGGCGCTCAATAAAAAGACCCAGATCGTCACGCCGACGATGTTAGGGGAAATGATCTACGATGTCGTAGACCACTCCATCCGGCCGCTCCTGAACCCGGAACTTACGGCAAGCTGGGAAAAAGGTCTGACGTATGTGGCAGACGGAGATATCACATCAGATGAATATATGAAGAAGCTGGATGATTTCGTGTCAAGAAGAACACTTGCGGTAAAGGGACTGAATAATCAGTATCAGATGCGGGCGTGCTATGATAAGGCAGCACAGTTTTATAAGAAGCCGGTGAGAAAGACCGGAAAAACTAAAAAATAAAAAAGGAGAACCAACATGTCAGAACAATTAACCATCAAAAACCTCTACAACCACATGGAAGAAACCATCGCAAAAGACATCTTCGAAGGAGCCACCTACCCATGGGAAATCCTTCCAAAGATTAGCGGCTTCATCAAAGAACTCGGAAAGACCCTTCCGGCAGATGAATACGATCAGGTCGGCGAAGACGTATGGATCGCCAAATCCGCAACCGTATTCCAGACAGCCTACATCCACGGACCGGCGATCATCGGAAAGAACGCAGAAGTCCGTCAGTGCGCATTCATCCGCGGAAATGCGATCGTCGGCGAAGGCGCAGTCGTAGGTAACTCGACAGAACTTAAGAACGCCATCCTGTTCAATAAAGTACAGGTGCCGCACTATAACTACGTGGGAGATTCCATCCTCGGCTACAAATCCCACATGGGAGCCGGATCCATCACATCCAATGTCAAATCCGACAAAAAGCTCGTCGTAGTAAAAGCCGGAGACGAAAGAATCGAGACAGGTCTTAAGAAATTCGGAGCCATGCTCGGAGACGAAGTAGAAGTCGGCTGCGGCAGCGTATTGAATCCGGGAACCGTGATCGGAAGCCACAGCAACATCTACCCACTGTCAAGCGTCAGAGGATTCGTACCGGCACACAGCATCTACAAGAGACAGGGTGAAGTAGTGGAGAAAGTAGAAGAGTAATCAGACCACGGAGGAAAAATCAATGAACAAAATAGCATTCATCGGCGTAGGCATCATGGGCAGATCCATGGTCCGCAATCTCATGAAAGCAGGATTCGAATTACACATCTACGCCAGAACCAGATCCAAAGTCGAAGACGTGATCAGCGAAGGAGCCACCTTCCACGACACCATTGCAGACTGCGTAAAAGACGCAGAAGCAGTCATCACCATCGTAGGCTTCCCGACCGACGTAGAAGAAGTCTACTTCGATGCAGGCAACATCTTAGAGAGCGCAAAAGAAGGCACATACCTGATCGACATGACGACCACAAGCCCGATGCTGGACCAGAAGATCGCAGAAGAAGGAACCAAAAGAGGCTTCCACGTACTGGACGCACCGGTCACCGGCGGTGACACCGGAGCGAAGAACGGTACACTCTCCATCCTGGTCGGCGGTTCCAGAGAAGACTACGAAGCCTGCATGCCGTTATTCGAGGCGATGGGAACCAATATCAATTACCAGGGAGGATCCGGTTGCGGCCAGCACGCCAAGCTTGCGAACCAGATCATGATCGCCGGCACCTTATCCGGAGTCTGCGAGGCACTCACCTATGCGAAGGCAAAAGGCCTGGATCTTCAGACGGTACTCGATTCCGTATCGACTGGAGCGGCAGGAAGCAAACAGTTAGATACCTTCGGACCAAAGATTCTGGCAGGAGATTACGCACCGGGCTTCTTCCTGAAGCACTTCGTCAAAGACATGAAGCTCGCCCTTACCGAAGCGAACATGAGCAATCTCAATCTGGACGTATTAAGCCAGGTGCTTGCCAACTACGAACTCCTTCAGGCAGAAGGCTGCGGAGATCTCGGCACCCAGGCACTGATTAAGTACTACGAAGAAGAGATGGACGTATAAAACATGTTACCATAGAACGGCTGCTGTTATCGGATGGAGAAGATTATAAAACCATTCATGGCTGGGATGATCTGGATAGCGCAGAAGAAGAGGATGTCAAATTATTTGTAGATCATATCTCAGTGATCTGCCTGTTGTATAATATGTTCTTCAAAAAAGAATGTTTTGCACAGGAGCAGGAATATCGCATGGTGTTCCTCTGTGTACATAAAAGAGAGCATCAAGTGCCGGAAAATAGCATTCCGGTGGAATATCGGATAAAAGATGAAGTATTTATTCCGTTTATAAGAATGAAGCTTGGAGATATAAGCTGTTTAAAATCTGTTTGCGTTGGGACGAAGAATACGAGTGATCTGGCGGTTAAGGGATTGCGGCATTATTTTGGAAGCAGAAATCTGGAAGTGCGTGTGAAAAAGTCGGAGATTCCGCTGTGGTATTGACAGTCGTTGGAGACGGGAACGGGCAAGCTTGGAAGAAAGCATTCAGCTCTTGAGTCATAAAAAGTTTTCTGATATCATTATTCTAAATGTAAAAATGATAGATTGACAAAATGAGCGAAAAATGAAACGGAGATGAAGAAAATGGAATATACAGAATTTGGAAAGACACAACTTCGTGTATCCAGGATGTGTCTTGGTACATGGGGAATCGGAGGTGCCGGATGGGATTCTTATTCCGACGAAAGCCGGATGGATGCGATCAAGGCAGCAGTAGATTGTGGAATCAATTTTATTGATACGGCACCCGCCTACAACGGAGGCAGGGCAGAACAGTATATCGGAGAAGTTGTGCACAAACTTGGCGTCAGGAAAGAAGTGATCCTGGCTACCAAGTGTGGAAATGAATTTATTAATGGAAAATATGTACGCTGTGGGTCGGCAGATAAGATTATGCGGGAATGCGAAGAATCACTCCGTAATCTGAAGACAGATTATATCGATGTATATCTGGTCCACTGGCCGGATCCGAATGTTCCGATGGAAGAGACAATGGATGCGCTTAATACACTGAAAAAGCAAGGAAAGATTCTGCATATCGGAGTATCGAATTTTACAAAAGAACAGATGGAAGAAGCAGAAAAATATTGTGCTATAGAAGTATATCAGCCACAGTATTCTATGGTAGATCGGAAATGGGAGCAGCTGATCCGGTGGGCCTGTGCTCAGAAAATGGGAGTTATGACTTATGGAACGCTCGGAGGAGGCATTTTAACCGGAAAATACAGAGAACTCAAGGAATATGGTGTGGATGATAACCGAAACCGGTTTTACCCATATTTTAAAGAACCGTTGTTTTCAAAAGTAATGCTTCTTTTAAGAACAATGGATCAGATTAGCGTGGAACGAAATGTTCCATTGTCGCAGATTGCATTGAACTGGACCTTGCAGAGACCTTTTATTTCTTCTTGTATTATAGGAGCGCAGAGCCGCGATAAAATTGAAGAGAACTGCAAGGTATTTGAGTGGAAACTAAGTGATGATGAGATGCAGCTGCTGGAACAGGCTTTGAAAAAGACTATTATATAAGACTACAAAGGAAGACGAGGAGGAATAAACATTATGGAAGAGAAGCGTACCGGCTTATTTGAAAACGGTCTGATCTGGTTCGGCGCAGGGGTTTCGATCGCAGAGATCCTGACCGGAACATATCTGGCCCCGCTTGGCATGGGAAAAGGACTGGCGGCAATCATAGTAGGACACATCATTGGTTGTCTGATGCTGTTCCTGGCAGGAGTGATCGGCGGAAAAGTCAGAAAGAGTGCAATGGAGACTGTAAAGATGAGCTTTGGACAGAAGGGAAGTATCCTTTTTGCGGTCCTGAATGTGTTGCAGCTTGTCGGCTGGACTGCGATCATGATCTATGACGGGGCACTGGCAGCAGACGGTGTGATGCATACCGGCAGATGGATATGGTGCCTGGTGATTGGAGCATTGATCATTCTGTGGATTGTGATCGGAATTACGAATCTGGGCAAGATCAATACCGTTGCGATGGCAGCATTATTTATCCTGACATTGATTCTGTGTAAGGTGATATTTACAGGAAGCGGGGTGGGAACACCGTCTGACGATAGTATGACATTTGGAGCAGCAGTAGAGCTTGCGGTTGCAATGCCATTATCGTGGCTGCCGCTGATCAGTGACTACACAAGAGAGGCGAAGGAGCCTGTGAAAGCAACTGCAGTCAGTGCGGTTACATATGGAATTGTAAGCTGCTGGATGTATGTGATTGGTATGGGAGCTGCTATCATTACCGGAGAGTATGACATTGCACAGATCATGTTAAAGGCAGGTCTTGGCATTCTGGGACTTCTGATCATTGTATTTTCAACAGTTACAACCACTTTCCTGGATGCATACTCTGCTGGAATCTCCAGCGAGACGGTTGTAAGCAGATGGAACGGAAAGCATGTTGCTATCGTTGTGACAGTGATTGGAACGGTCGCTGCAATTGTATATCCGATGGATAATATAACAGATTTCCTGTATCTGATCGGTTCTGTATTTGCACCGATGATCGCTATTCAGATTGCTGATTTTTTCCTGTTAAAACAAGACAAGAGCAGTCGGGCAGTATATGTGCCTAATATGATCATCTGGGTGATTGGATTCGTTGTGTACAGAATTCTTATGAATGTAGATATGCCGGTAGGAAATACATTGCCGGATATGGTGATCACGATCATCCTGTGTCTGATCGCCGGGAAATTAATACCTGAAAAAAATCAGAAAAAATAAGATTGATAATTCATAGACAAAATCTATCAACTTTCATAAAAATACTAATTTGTCTTTTATTTAACAAAATCATATAAACAAATTATAAAGAAATGCAAACAAATACAATCACATTTTTATGGAGGTTAGTAAACTATGAAAAACAATTTTCCATACGTATTCAGCCCTCTTACGATCAGAGGTATGACACTCAAAAACCGTGTTGCAATGATGCCTATGGGAAGTGATTTCGCCGGACATGATGGGAAACTGAGCGACGAACATATCAAATATTATGAGCTGCGTGCACGTGGCGGCACAGGGCTTCTGTACGTGCGAGACGTATCATTGACGGAACGGATGCCGGACGCCATATGGTATTGAATACCCTTGAAAGATTGAACTATCTTTAAAATATGTCCCTAAAAGGGAACCCCTTTCCAATATAAATATAAATATAAAGAAGCTTCGGAGAATCCTGTTACCTGTGATTCTCCGAAGCTTTTTATGAAAATAACTATCTCCGGTTCTACTTCTATGATATGATATAACTGATGAATGTAAGAAATAATATTTTAAAACAAAATATTTCAAAATAAAATAAAAAAACAATTGGGGGAAATACGTAATGAAAAGTTTGCTGATTCTCGGTGCAGGCGGATTCGGCCGGATGGTAGCGGAGACTGCGCAGGCACTGGGGTATGAAAAGGTTGTATTTTTGGATGATGCGGTGAAGGATGAAGCGGTCATCGGAATGTGCTGTGATTATGAGATCAGGCATAAGGAGTATCCGGTGGCAGTAGCAGCTTTTGGAAATAACAAGATGCGTCTGTACTGGACGGATAAATTGCTGGAAAAAGGGTATGAGGTACCGGCAATCGTGCATCCGTCTGCAGTCGTAAGTCCGAGTGCGGTGCTGGAGCCGGGCTGTTTTGTGATGCAGAGAGCAGTGGTAAATACCAATACCCGGATCGGACGTGCGGTGCTGGTGAACAGCGGGGCAATCGTAGATCACAATTCAGTAGTATGTGCCGGAGCGCATGTCGGACTGGGGAGTGTTGTAAAGTCAGACTGTACGATCGAGAGCGGATGTAAAGTGGAGGCAGGAGAAGTGATCTTCTCAACCAGAAGGAAGATCGAGGGCGTGGACAGCCGGAGTCTGGAAGATGCCGTGTACGCATTTGGTTTCGGGCAGCAGTGCAGTTATGTGAAGCCATTCGGAGAAGGACACATCAATGAGACTTATGCAGTCTATATGCCGGGCGCAGATGGAAAGGATACGCCGCTCTATGTTTTGCAGCGCATCAATATTAATGTATTCAAGAACCCGGATCAGGTAATGGCGAATATATTCGGCGTTACGGAGTATCTGCGCAGTATGATCCGTGAGGCAGGTGGAGATCTAGACAGAGAGGCATTGTCTTATATTAAGACAAAATCAGGAGAGAGCTATTTTGAAGATGCGGATGGACAGCCATGGCGCTGCCTGCATTATGTACCGGATTCTGTGTGCTATCAGATGGTGGAGAGACCGGAACAGTTCTATCAGTCGGCACTCAGCTTTGGCCATTTTCTGAAGCAGCTGGGGGATTATCCGGCCGAGAGTCTCTATGAGACGATTCCGAAGTTCCACGATACGGTGAAGCGTTTCCATGATTTCAAAGACGCACTGCGGAAAGATGTGAAGAACAGGGCAAGACTTTGCCGTGAAGAAATAGAGTTTGTACTGGCACGCGAGGATGACTGCGGTGTCCTTATGAAGCAGCTTGAGGAAGGAATACTTCCGCTCCGTGTGACGCACAACGATACCAAGCTGAATAACATTTTGTTTGATAGGAATACAGGAGAGGGACTGTGCATCATCGATTTGGACACGATCATGCCGGGACTTGCGGCAAATGACTTTGGTGATTCCATCCGGTTCGGGGCATCGACAGCGGAAGAAGATGAGAAGGATCTGAACAAGGTGCACTTTGATATAGAGCTTTACCGCATCTACGTGAAAGGGTATCTGGAGATGGCGAAGGATGTACTGACACCGGCGGAGAACGCCAGTCTTCCGTGGGGAGCGAGACTTATGACGCTGGAATGCGGTATGCGTTTTCTTGCTGACTTCCTCCAGGGCGATGTATATTTCAAAACAACTTATCCGGAACACAATCTTGTTCGGGCAAGAACACAGTTCAGGCTTGTAAAAGAGATGGAAGAACAGTTTGATCAGATGCAGGAAATCGTTGAGACGTTCTGAAAGTGATGGGCAAATTGTTGTAACTAAAATACAATTTAATTTCCGGTTTAAAGTTGACAGATAATAAAATACATTTTATTATAAATATAAGTTTGATATATAAAGATAACGAAGAGAGTTAAAACGGAAGGAGAATTCAACAGATGTTAAACGATAATTTTGTAACATTTGAAATTGGAAAAGCAAAGCATATCGCACTCGTTGCCCATGATGGTAAGAAAAAAGAACTGATCGAATGGTGCGACAAGAATAAGGAAATCTTAAAAGGTCATTTCTTATGCGGTACAGGTACAACCGCACGTCTGATCGCAGAGAAGACCGGGCTTCCGGTAAAGGGATATAACAGCGGCCCGCTCGGAGGAGATCAGCAGGTCGGAGCGAAGATCGTAGAAGGACAGATCGACTTTATGATCTTCCTGTGGGATCCGTTAGAGGCGCAGCCGCACGATCCGGATGTAAGAGCATTATCCCGTATTGCCGTACTTTACGATATTCCTACAGCTAACAATCTTGCAACAGCAGATTTCATGCTGAAGTCTGAATTTATGAATTCTACATATGAAAGAAAGGTAGAGAACTTTAACAAGACCATTCAGGACAGAGTGGAGAAGATGAAATAGAAGCTAAAGAGCAGCTGCGCATTCCGCAAAAAAAGGAATCGCAGCTGTTTTTTTGCCTTTTATATTTCTGCAAAATAAGATTGACATACCGTATCATCTGTGTTATTCTTACACCGTAAACTTTAACACTTTAAAGTGCAACGCTTTAAAGTGAATTAGCGAAAACAAGTAAAAAGAAATGAGGAAAGTAGAGGAGAAAAGTTATGGCGATGAAATTATTGATGCTGGTGATATTTTTTGCGATTATGGTATCGGTCGGCATCTATGCAAGAAAGCATGCGACAAGTGTAGACGGCTATGTATTGGGAGGAAGATCGGTAGGCCCCTGGCTTACGGCATTTGCGTATGGAACGTCATATTTCTCCGCAGTTGTATTCGTAGGATATGCAGGACAGTTTGGATGGAAATATGGTCTCGCATCTACATGGATCGGTCTTGGGAATGCGATTATCGGAAGTTTGCTGGCATGGGTTGTACTCGGAAGACGTACCAAGGTTATGACACAGCATTTGAATTCTAAGACGATGCCGGATTTCTTTGGTGAGAGATACGAAAGCAAGGCGCTTAAGATTACAGCTTCTGCAATCGTATTTATATTCCTGGTTCCGTATACGGCTTCTGTATATAACGGATTGTCAAGGTTATTCGGAATGGCATTTAATATTCCTTATAAATATTGTGTGATCGGAATGGCAGTGTTTACGGGAATTTATGTTATTCTTGGCGGATACATGGCTACGGCGATCAATGACTTCATTCAGGGGATTATCATGCTGGGTGGTATCGTGGCAGTTATCCTGGCGGTATTAAATGGTCAGGGCGGATTTATTCAGGCAATTAAGACAATGGCAGAGATTCCAAGTGATGTGCCGGTGACAATGGGACAGCCGGGCGCGTTTACTTCATTCTTTGGGCCGGATCCGTTAAATCTTCTGGGGGTTGTTATCTTAACTTCTCTTGGAACATGGGGACTTCCACAGATGGTTGGTAAGTTCTATGCGATTAAAGATGAAAAATCAATTAATACAGGAACTGTGATCTCTACGTTGTTTGCGATCGTGATCTCCGGAGGATGTTACTTCCTCGGAGGATTCGGAAGATTGTTTGATGTACCGGAATTACATGATGAGGCGGGCAATATGATCTTCGACGGAATCATTCCACATATGTTATCAACACTTCCGGATATCCTGATCGGTATCGTAGTAGTGCTGGTATTATCGGCTTCCATGTCAACCCTGGCTTCGCTGGTATTGACATCCAGCTCGACATTGACTTTGGATTTCTTAAAAGACAATGTGATGAAAGATATGAGTGAGAAGAAACAGGTACGAACCATGCAGGTGATGGTAGTATTCTTCATTGTATTATCAGTAGTGATTGCAATGGATCCACCTACATTCATTGCACAGCTTATGGGAATTTCCTGGGGTGCACTGGCCGGAGCATTCCTTGCACCGTTCATGTATGGATTGTACTGGAAAGGTGTGACAAGAGCCGCGGTCTGGGCAAGTTTTGCGGCAGGTGTCGGAATTACGGTTTTGAACCTCTTCTTCCACTTTATTGCATCTCCGATTAATGCAGGAGCAATTGCGATGGTAGCAGGACTGATCGTAGTGCCGGTAGTGAGTGTACTTACACCAAAACTTAAGAAAGACAGGGTGGATGAGATATTTGCCTGCTATGATGAGAAGGTTACAATCACCAAGAAACGTTCTCTGGAACAGAATTAACCGAAATAATCTGAAAAATCGAACATATTAAAAAACATCAAGGGAAGTGATTAAATTTATCACTTCCCTTTTGCGTAGGGATATGTTAGGATATAAAAGTATTAAAAATGAACAACAAAATTGATGATTATTATTGCAAGATGATAAGATTTGAAATATCGGGTAAAAGGAGAGGCTTTTAATTATGAAGAATTATCAGAAATATGAGAAAAGTTATTTCATGCCGCCTGAGGTCACATATGACTGGGCAAAAAAAGATTCGGTAGAACAGCCGCCGAAATGGTGCAGTGTAGATTTAAGAGATGGTAACCAGGCATTGATCGAACCAATGAGTCTGGATGAAAAGCTGGAGTTCTTCCAGATGCTGGTTGATATCGGATTTAAGGAGATTGAGGTTGGATTCCCGGCTGCTTCCGAGACAGAGTATCAGTTCATGAGAACTTTGATTGAGAAAGATATGATTCCGGATGATGTAACCGTTCAGGTCCTGACACAGGCAAGAGAACACATCATCAAGAGAACATTTGAAGCTGTAAAAGGAGCACCTCACGCAGTGATCCATTTATACAATTCTACCTCTGTTGCACAGAGAGAGCAGGTGTTCAGAAAAGATAAAGAACAGGTAAAACAACTTGCGATCGACGGGGCAAAATTACTTCTGAAGCTGGCTAATGAGACAGATGGTAACTTCACATTTGAATACAGTCCGGAAAGTTTCCACGGAACAGAAGTGGACTATGCCGTAGAAGTTTGTAACGCTGTTCTGGATGTATGGCAGCCAACAGCTGATAATAAAGCAATCATCAATATTCCTACAACTGTAGAAAACGCAATGCCTCATACATTTGCATGCCAGTTAGAGTATGTACATAAGCATTTGAAACACAGAGAGAATGTGGTACTTTCACTTCATCCACATAATGACAGAGGATGCGGAGTGGCAACTGCAGAACTGGGTATTCTTGCAGGAGCTGATCGTATCGAGGGTACATTGTTTGGAAACGGAGAACGTACCGGTAACGTTGATATCATCACACTTGGAATGAATATGTATTCCCAGGGTGTAGATCCGGGACTGGATTTCTCTAATATGAGAAAGATCCGCGAGACATATGAGCGTCTGACCAGAATGCAGGTATATGACCGTCAGCCATATTCCGGAGACCTGGTATTTACTGCATTTTCCGGATCACATCAGGATGCGATTGCCAAGGGTATGGCATGGAGAGATGAGAAGAAATGTGATAAATGGACAGTTCCGTATCTGCCGATCGATCCAAAAGATGTCGGAAGAGAGTATGATTCGGACGTTATCCGTATCAACAGTCAGTCTGGTAAGGGCGGCGTAAACTACATCTTAATGCACAGCCACGGAATCAATCTTCCAAAGGCAATGCGTGAAGAAGTAGGATATATGGTAAAAGATGTATCGGATAAAGCACACAAAGAGCTGACACCAGACTGGGTATACCAGATCTTCTCTGATCACTATATTAATACCAAATCCATCTTCCATATTGATGAGTGCCATTTTAAACAGGTAGACGGAATTACCGCAGAAGTGACGATCAATCATGCAGGAGAGAGTAAAGTGATCACTTCGAACGGAAATGGACGTCTGGACGCAGTAAGTAATGCAATTAAGCAGTATTTCAATATCAGCTATGAATTATCCTTCTACGAAGAACATTCGCTTACAAAGGGATCTTCTTCTAAGGCTGTTGCTTATGTGGGAATTATATGCAACGGAAAGACATTCTGGGGTGTAGGAATCGATCCGGATATTATCAGAGCTTCCATTGAAGCCTTGATCGTTGCGGTAAATAAGATTGAAGAACTCGGGAGTGCTGATGCATGTACGGATGCAAGAATGATCGAGATCATGAATTATGTACAGGCAAATTATATTGACATTACATTAGATGACCTGGCAGAAAAATTCTTCCTGTCCAAACCTTATCTGTCAAAATACATTAAGGAAAAATCCGGAATGACATTTGGGGATCTGGTGAAGAAAATCCGCATGAAGAAAGCGAAAGCACTGCTCAAAAGCAGTAATATGACAGTCGAGAACATTGCAATGTCAGTCGGATATCAGAATGTTGAGCATTTCAACAGACTGTTCAAGAAAGCTTATGATATGACTCCGATGCAGTTTAGAAATCAGAAATAAAATAAGTAGTGAAAAGTTGCGAGGGATGTGCCGGAAGGTGCATCCCTTTTAAAAGTGCGTAAACGGAAAAATAAAAATATACATATAAAAAGATAGGAATCGAGATGGATTTCATGTATAATAAATAATAGACTTTACAGAAAACATGATTGGGAGGAAGAGATAGAAATGTTAAAGTACATATTGATGATCCTTGGCGGTGTGATTTTTATCGCAGGATACTACTTCATGCAGCAGAATGAAGGCAGAGGTAAGACGATGATGTTCTATTCATTGTTTGCTTATGCCGGATTGACACTGGTGATTCTTTCCGGAGCAAGAGTTCTGGATCCGTTCTTTGAAAGTATCGGGGACAGCGGTGAGATGGTTCAGCTTGCAGTAGAAGTTGCCTGCTTTGTAATTGGTGCGGAATTACTTCTGAAGCCTGCATTTGAAGACCAGAAAGAGATCGGAACAAAGAAGAATATTACACCACGTGGATCCGGAGATTCGTTCAGCGCCAAGGCGAATAAGAAAGAAAACACTAAAAAGAAGACAAAGAATAATAATCAGATCAAAAGAAGTTACAGTACGGGGAATAAAAAGTATCGTAAAAAATAAAAGAAATATATAACGTGTAAGGGGAAATCTGTGGGAGCAGATTTCCTTTTTTGTTGTCGTGTGTTCATAATTCATGTAGACAACATAAAAAGGAAACCTCGTTACCATTGGCATGTGAGTTATGTAGATAATAAAAAAGAAGACCTGCATAAGCAAGTCTTCTTTTTATGTACGGTATTTAATTCACGAATTATTTACCTTCAACCATCTTGTCGAACTTCTTAGTAAATGCTAACATGATAACTCCGCAGGCAACGATGATGATTGTAATAACACTATATGCTTTAATGAAGTCGAAGTTTTCGAGCCAGTTATAAAGTGGTCCATAAGCTATACCAGCGAAGAAGATGACCAGTGGCCATACACCAAGCATAGTTCCAAGAAGTTTCTTTGGAGCATATTTGCTGATGAATGAGTTTCCAAGTGGTGAGAAGATAACTTCTCCGACTGACATACATACAGAAGCCAGGATGATTACCCAGATACCAACTGGTTTATCTGCACTCTGTCCGCAAAGAACTGCCGCAAGTACCATGGAAGCTGTACAAAGACCAAGTATGATAATACCGATAGCTGTCTTTGTGAACATTCCCCAGTCACCCTGTGGACGCTGTCTCATCTTAGCCCAGATTCCTGCGAATACAGGACAAAGGATGATACAAAGAAGTCCGTTCATTGAGTCAAACCATGCAGTAGGCATCTCGAAGGAACCAATGTTCCAGTTAGCCCATCCACGTCCTGCTTCTGATACTGGACCGAATTCATAGTAAACAGGCATGTAAGCCATGTACCAGATCAGCCAGAAAATACCAGAGAAGAGTGTTACGATGCAGATAGCAATCACACGGTTTTTCTCAAGTTTGGTAAGAGGTGCATTGTCTTTCTCTTTGTCGGCTTTGTCAACATTTTCTGTACGGTTGTCAACAAGGAATGGTTTCTTTCCGGCTTCGCCGAAGGACTTCATTCCAACGAACCACCATACGCAGTCGATGAACAGGAAGATTGCACAAACCAGGAACATAGTACGGTATCCAGCGCTCTTTCCAACAAGTGAAAGGAAAGTAGTTCCGCAGAAAGAACCGATGTTAACGAACATGTACTGTAAGTTGAATACAGTGTCGAGTTCGTCCTGATCAGCTAATGGGAAGAGACGTCCGTTGATACCAGATACGTTTCCTTTGAAGAAACCAGTTCCGATAGAAACGAGAATGATCATTGCCCATAACATTCCGACTCCGTTTGCTTTCCAGGCACACAGATATCCAAGACCCATCATGATCTCTCCAATTGGTACGAGGATACGAGGACTAATCCAGCGGTCAGCGATATATCCACCGATGATAGGTGTGATATAAGTGAACGCTACAAGGTTAGAACTCATTGCAGCACCTACGGATTGATCAAGTCCAAGACCACCGTTTACTGCTTTGGCTGCGATGAAAATCGCAAGCCCCCATTTAGCAGCGTAGTATGCAAGTCTTTCAAAAGAGAAAGTCAGACAGCACACATAGAAACCAAATGGAAATTTTTTCTTAGTGTTCTCCATGAGATTCACCCTCCAATATGAAATTTTTCTTTGGTTTTAACAATACGAGGAAAACCCCCCTTATGATTAAAACTCTCAACGCAGTTAATCTTATCACAAACTAGATTAAAGTACAACTAATTGTTTAAGAAAAAGTTAAGGTTTTTTATGCTTTGTTAGGAATATGTATGTTGAAATGTAATAAAACGAACATATATAGCCGGAAAATGTAAGCAAAAATCACTAAATGATAATAGAAATCAAAAATAAACAGGATCGCTTATGGAGAAACTACATAGATAGAATACATAGAAGAGTTTATAGATTATTTACAAATAATATAAAGGATATTCTTGAATAATCAACTATATAAGGATATAATAAGACACAGATTTTGTAAAGGGGAAAATGATATGGCAAATTATTACCGTGTGGCTTATAAGGAGTCAAAGAACACGCTGAAACAGATCTGTGAACTTTTCCGTGTGGACAGCAGTGATATTACGATTAAGTTTATAGTGACGGTGATGGGACCGCTTGTGTTCTATTTTATGTGCAAATATGGAAACCCGGGAGGCGGTACGCCGGGAGGAATGACTTTTTTTGTCATTAAGTATATTGTAGTCTGGGCACTGGCATTTGTTGCGGCAGTGATACTGAACAGAACAATCTGGAGAAAGGTGTTATCGACAACGGCGGTCGGGGATGCAGAAGAGCAGTTTGACAGACGATGCAGATTGAACGGTGGACCGGTGAGTTCCGAAATCCACTTTTTTGATGATCACTTTGACAGTGTAACTGCGAAAAAGACAAGATCATTTTCGTACAAAGATGTTACCAAGATCCTGGAGACGAAAGAGGCATTCGGTGTAGTTGTGAAGGCAGATCCCGAGACGGTCGGATCGGCAAGAGCGATGATCGGATTTCCAAAGACTGCACTGGAAGGAAACAATACGGACGAACTGGCAGAATTTCTTCTGGAAAGATGCAGGAATATGAAGAGAAAAAAAGTGAAGAAGTTTTAGAACAGAATGTTGCAGATGAAAAGGCTATGTGCGTACGGAAGAAGTACGGGGACACATGGCTTTTTTATATACAGGATTTATACGACTCGTCAAGTATTTAACAAAAAACAATATAAAGGTATTGCGCTAAAGTGTCAAAAACAGTATAATATAATTGGAAAAAATTTGGTTTTACTTTTGATACAAGAATCAGGAAAAACCCAATTTAAAATAATGAAAATGGAGGGCTAGACTATGGGCAACATGGCAGCAGACAATGCAGCAGGTAAGAGAATCAACAGTTTACTTGATGCAGGCAGTTTTGTTGAGATCGGTGGAGCTGTAACAGCAAGAACAACTGATTTTAACATGCAGGAAAAAGAAACTCCAGCAGACGGTGTTATCACCGGATATGGAGTGATCGATGGAAATCTGGTATACGTATACAGCCAGGACGCTACTGTTTTAAATGGTGCGATCGGTGAGATGCATGCAAAGAAGATTTCTAATATCTACGATATGGCAATGAAGATGGGAGCACCGGTCATCGGATTGGTTGACTGCGCCGGATTCAGACTGCAGGAAGCTACAGATGCTTTAGAGGCATTTGGAAAACTTTATCAGAAACAGTCAATGGCTTCCGGAGTGATCCCTCAGATCACAGCAATCTTCGGAACATGTGGCGGTGGACTTTCTATCGTACCTGCTCTGACAGATTTCACATTCATGGAGACAAAGAATGGTAAATTATTTACCAATACTCCAAATGCAATTCCGGGAAATGACATTTCTAAATGTGATACATCTTCCGCAAAATTCCAGAGTGAGACAACCGGTCTTGTAGACGGAATCGGAACTGAAGAAGAGATTCTTGCAGATATCCGTTCTCTCGTATGCATGTTACCAAGCAACAACGAAGAGGATTCTTCTTATGAAGAATGTAACGATGATCTGAACCGTGTATGTGCAGACCTTGCTAATGCAAAAGAAGACACAGCGATCGCTCTTACAATGATCTCTGATGACAACATCTTCTGCGAAGTGAAGAAAGCATATGCAAAAGATATGGTGGCAGGATTCATCAAACTGAATGGTATGACTGTGGGTGCAGTTGCAAACCGTTCAAAAGTATATAACGAAGAAGCTGAAGTAGAGGCTGAATTTGACGGCTCTCTTTCTGCTGACGGAGCTGAAAAGGCTGCAGAATTCGTACAGTTCTGTGATGCATTCAACATCCCTGTACTGACACTTACAAATGTAAGCGGATTTACAGCAAGCGAATACGATGAGAAACGTATTGCAAAATCAGCAGCAAAACTTACTTATGCATTTGCAGATGCAACAGTACCGAAGGTAAATGTTGTGATCGGTAAAGCATTCGGAAGTGCTTATGTGACAATGAACAGCAAAGCAGTCGGAGCAGATATGGTATATGCATGGCCGGAAGCAGAGATTGGAATGATGGACGCAAACCAGGCAGCCAAGATCATGTATGCAGACGCTGATGCAGCAACAATCAGAGAAAAAGCAGCAGAATATAAGAATCTGCAGTCAAGCCCATTATCAGCAGCGAAAAGAGGATATGTGGATACAATCATCGAAGCAGCAGATACAAGAAAATATGTGATCGGCGCATTCGAGATGTTATTCACAAAAAGAGAGGATCGTCCGGTAAAGAAACACGGTACGGTTTAGAGAGGTGAGGCAAAGTGAAGAAAAAATTAAGCGTATTACTTTGTGTGCTTGTCGCAATGCTCTGCTTTACCGCTTGCGGAAGTAAGAAAGAAAATCTTCAGTATGATAAATCAACGATCACACAGGCAACAGATTTTCTGATCGAGTATTGCAACAGTGCAGATGCAGATACTATCGAACAGTGGAACAAGATGACAGATTTTCAGATCGAGTCCCAGCTGAACCAGGCGGGTGTTCCATTTACAAAAGATAGTTTCCTTGCAGCTCTGGATGCATGGCAGCAGGGAACAAAAGAGTGTGGGGAATATGTAAGCCACGGTGATTACAAATTCGAACCATCCTCTGATGAACTGAAAGTAACGACCAGTGCAAAATTCAAAGACCGTGATGCAGACATTACATTTGTTTTTGATGAGGACCTTTATCTGGACAGTACAACGATCGATGCACATTACAGCATCGGTGAGATCATGGAAAAAGCAGGACTGAATACAATCCTTGGAATGGGTACCGTATTCGTAATCCTGATCTTTATCTCAATTCTGATCTCCCTGTTCAAATACATTCCTGCACTTGAAGAAAAATTCAAGAACAAAGGAAAAGCAGAAAGCACACAGGAAGCAGCTCCGGCTCCGGCAGCAGTTGCAGCACCTGTAGTAGAAGAAGCATCGAATGATGATGAACTGGCAGCAGTTATTTCCGCAGCGATCGCTGCTTATGAAGCAGAAGCCGGTGGAAGCACAGACGGCTTCGTAGTAAGAAGCATCAAGCGTCGTCCATCAAATAAGTGGCACGCATAATTAATTAGGAGGATGAATTCAATGAAAAATTATACAATCACAGTGAATGGCAATGTATATGATGTAACAGTAGAAGAAAACGGAGCAGGTGCAGCACCAGTAGCAAGACCTGCAGCAGCACCGAAGGCAGCACCTGCGGCAGCACCAGCAGCACCAAAGGCAGCACCTGCAGGTGGAGCAGGATCCATCGAAGTAAAAGCCGGAGCAGCAGGAAAGGTATTCAAGATCGAAGCAAATGTAGGTCAGGCTGTAAAGAAGGGTGATGCAGTTGTCATCATCGAGGCTATGAAGATGGAGATTCCAGTTGTAGCACCGGAAGACGGAACCGTTGCAAGCATTGATGTAGCAGTAGGCGATGCAATTGATTCAGGCGCTGTTCTTGCTACATTGAACTAACATCATTTATATGGTGTTTATCTAACACGACTGGAGGTTAAAAAATGGAATATATAACGACAACATTAGGAAACCTCGTGCATCAGACGGCGTTTTTCAGTCTTACATGGGGCAATGTAGTCATGATCGCGGTTGCATGTGTTTTCCTTTATCTTGCAATCAGACACGGATTCGAGCCTCTGCTTCTTGTTCCAATCGCATTCGGTATGTTACTGGTTAACATTTATCCGGACATCATGCTTCATGCAGAAGATGCGGCAAATGGAACAGGCGGACTGCTTTACTACTTCTATAAACTGGATGAGTGGTCAATCCTCCCTTCCCTGATCTTCATGGGTGTAGGAGCGATGACAGACTTCGGACCACTGATCGCTAACCCTAAGAGCTTCCTTCTTGGTGCCTCTGCTCAGTTCGGTATCTTTGCAGCATACCTTGGAGCGATGGCTATGGGATTCTCTGACAAAGCGGCAGCAGCGATCTCAATCATTGGTGGAGCTGATGGACCTACCTCTATCTTCCTTGCAGGTAAGTTACAGCAGACAGCTTTACTTGGACCAATCGCAGTAGCAGCATATTCTTATATGTCACTGGTACCGATTATCCAGCCACCGATCATGAAGCTTCTGACAACAGAAAAAGAACGTAAGATTAAGATGGAACAGTTAAGACCTGTTTCCAGGCTTGAGAAGATCTTATTCCCAATCATCGTTACGATCGTTGTGTGTGTAATTCTTCCTACAACAGCACCACTGGTTGGTATGTTAATGCTTGGTAACCTGTTCCGTGAGTCTGGAGTTGTAAGACAGTTAACAGAGACAGCTTCCAATGCAATGATGTACATCGTAGTTATCCTGCTTGGAACATCCGTAGGAGCAACAACAAGTGCTGAGGCATTCCTTAATATGGATACGATCAAGATCGTAATTCTTGGTTTGATCGCATTCGCATTCGGTACAGCAGCAGGTGTACTGTTCGGTAAACTGATGTGTGTTGCAACACATGGTAAGGTTAATCCACTGATTGGTTCTGCCGGTGTATCTGCAGTTCCAATGGCAGCCAGAGTATCACAGAAGGTCGGAGCTGAGGCAGACCCGACAAACTTCCTTCTGATGCATGCTATGGGACCAAACGTTGCGGGTGTTATCGGTACAGCCGTAGCTGCCGGAACATTCATGGCAATCTTTGGCGTAGGAATTTAAGCGATATATAATTAGGAGGAAAGAAAATGGCAGATATAGTAAAAAAACCTGTAGAGATTACAGAAACGATCCTGCGTGATGCGCATCAGTCTCTGATCGCAACCCGTATGACAACAGAGCAGATGCTCCCGATCGTTGATAAAATGGACAAGGTTGGGTATCATTCCGTAGAGTGCTGGGGTGGAGCTACATTCGATGCATCTCTTCGTTTCTTAAAAGAAGATCCATGGGAAAGACTTCGTAAATTCCGTGATGGATTCAAAAATACAAAACTTCAGATGTTATTCCGTGGACAGAACATCTTAGGATATCGTCCATACGCAGATGATGTGGTAGAATATTTCGTACAGAAATCTGCTGCCAACGGAATCGACATCATCCGTATCTTTGACTGCTTAAATGATCTTCGTAACCTGAAGACAGCAGTTAAGGCTGCAAACAAAGAAAAAGTAGAAGCTCAGATCGCATTATCTTATACTTTAGGTGATGCTTATACACTAGATTACTGGGTAGACATTGCCAAGAAGATTGAAGAGATGGGTGCAAACTCTATCTGTATCAAAGATATGGCTGGGCTTCTGACACCGTATAAGGCAACAGAGCTGATCGGAGCAATGAAAGAAGCTGTAGATCTTCCAATCCAGCTTCATACACACTACACATCAGGTGTTGCTTCTATGACTTACATGAAAGCAGTAGAGGCCGGTGTAGATGTCATTGATACCGCAATCTCACCATTCGCACTTGGAACATCTCAGCCTGCAACAGAAGTTATGGTTGAGACATTCAAGGGAACACCTTATGATACAGGATTAGACCAGAAACTTCTGGCAGAGATCGCTGACTATTTCCGTCCAATCCGTGACGAAGCTCTTGACAGCGGACTCTTAAATCCAAAGAACCTTGGTGTTAACATCAAGACTCTTCTGTATCAGGTACCAGGCGGAATGCTTTCTAACCTGACATCACAGTTAAAAGAGCAGGGTGCTGAAGACAAGTTCTACGATGTACTTGAGGAAGTGCCAAGAGTACGTAAAGACCTTGGAGAACCACCACTTGTAACACCTTCATCACAGATCGTTGGTACACAGGCTGTATTTAACGTACTGATGGGAGAACGTTACAAAGTTGCTACAAAAGAGACAAAAGACCTCTTAAGTGGAAAATACGGACAGACAGTAAAACCGATGAATCCAGACGTAATCAAGAAAGTACTTGGAGACGATCCTGAGATCATCACATGCCGTCCTGCAGACCTGATTCCGGACGAATTAGATACACTCCGCAAAGAATGCGAACAGTGGATCCAGCAGGATGAAGACGTACTGTCTTATGCTCTGTTCCCACAGGTTGCTGTTGAGTTCTTTAAGTATAGAGAGGCACAGCAGACGAAGGTGGATGCGACGGTAGCGGATACGGAGAATGGTAGTTATCCTGTATAGGTTTTAGCGGACGCCAAGTGTAGAAGTGCCTGGCTCAATGCGACTTCGGGGGCTTGCAATCCGTAGGCATAAAATGAGACTGTAAAATAAGAACCGAATACATTCGGACGAGAAATCCTGATGATTTCTCGCCTCGGGTATTCTTTCGGGATGTGCTTGTGGCACATCCCGAATCTTATTTTACGGTCTCATTTTATGCCAACGGCCTTGCAAAGCGCCCTGCGTATGCATTGAACCAGGCACTTCTACACTTGGCTGTTCACGAAAAATGCAGGGATAGTGGGAGGTGTGTGCAGGGAGCCACACCTATCCCGTAACCACCACCCTCCGACAATCCAACACCAATTGACTATTCCCCTACAAAGCTATATAATGAAAATATTGTTTGAAAAAGAGGTACATCGCATGAGCGCAAAGAATGAACTGCTGAAGATGATCGATGAAAGATATCACAAATTCAGCAAAGGACAGAAAAAACTGGCGGATTTTATCCGTGAGGATTATGATAAGGCAGCTTTTTTGACAGCTGCGAAGATGGGGGGAGAGGTCGGTGTCAGTGAATCGACGGTGGTGAGATTTGCGACGGCCCTTGGATATGACGGATATCCGGAATTTCAGAAAGCTCTGGGAGAACTGGTGAGGATGAAGCTGAATTCCATCCAGCGTATGGAAGTGACGTATGGACGGATCAGCCAGGGGGAGATTCTGACATCGGTTCTGCATTCGGATATTGAGAAGATCAAGCTTACGATGGAAGCAATTGATCATGAAGCATTTGAGATGGCGGTAGATACGATCCTGAAAGCAAAGAGGATCTATGTGATCGGGATACGAAGCTGTTCGCCACTTGCAAGTTTCTTAAGTTTTTATTTGAATCTGATCTGTGAGAATGTGACAGCGGTTAATACGAACAGTTCTAGTGAGATTTTTGAACAACTGATCCGTGTCAGCGAGGATGATGTGGTGATCGGGATCAGCTTTCCCAGATATTCGATGCGTACTTTGAAAGCACTGGAATTTGCAAGTAATAGAAAAGCAACAGTGATCACGTTGACGGACAGTGTACATTCTCCGATGACACTGTATTCTTCCTGCAATCTGATCGCAAGAAGTGATATGGCGTCAATCGTAGATTCGCTGGTAGCACCATTGAGTGTGATCAATGCGCTGGTGGTAGCTCTTTGTATGAAGAAACAGAAAGAGGTTATCACAACACTTGAGACATTGGAGCAGATCTGGGATGAGTATCAGGTGTATAGCAAAGATGAATTGAATATGGTGGACGACAGAGTCGAACTTTCCGGAAATGAGAAAGAGTAGAACCGGCAGAAAAGAATATGAAGAAAAAGACAAATAGAAAAGGACAAATAGAAGATGAGTAAAGTAGTTGTCATCGGAGGCGGTGCGGCAGGAATGTTTGCCTCTATTGCAGCGGCCGGGTGTGGACATCAGGTCGTGGTATATGAAAAGAATGAAAAGCTTGGAAAGAAACTTTATATCACGGGAAAAGGCAGATGCAATATTACCAATGCCTGTGATATGGAAGGCCTGTTCGATGCGGTCAGAACAAATGCAAAGTTTTTATACAGTAGTTTTTATGGATACACGAATCAGCAGGTGATTGATTTCTTTGAACGAATCGGTGTGCCGACAAAGATTGAGCGCGGCGACCGTGTGTTCCCGGTGTCGGATCATTCTTCGGACGTGATCCGCGGTCTGGAGCGGGAGATGGACCGCCTGGGTGTGAAAGTACATCTGCGGACAGCTGTGAAAAAGGTTGTCGCAAAAGACGGATATTTTGAAAAAATCATACTTGGAGATCAGAGACAGATTCATGCGGATGCCTGTATCGTTGCAACAGGAGGGTTGTCTTATCAGTCAACAGGATCAACCGGAGATGGATTCCGGTTTGCAGAAAGTCTAGGACATACGGTGACGGATTGTATGCCTGCGCTTGTGCCGATGGAATGTAAAGAAGAGTGGGTGCCTGAATTGCAGGGACTTTCACTTCGAAATGTTAATGTAACGATTCTTGACGGCAAGAAAAAGCTGTATGATGATTTTGGAGAAATGTTATTCACGCATTACGGTGTGAGTGGACCGCTGATCCTAAGTGCCAGCAGTTATGTGGGAAAGAAATTGAAGGCAAAAGAACTGACACTTAAGATTGATCTGAAACCAGCTCTTTCGGAAGAACAGCTTGATCACAGAGTGCTCCGGGAATTTGAAGAGAATCAGAACCGACAGTTTAAGAACGCGGTGCACAAGCTGTTCCCGTCGAAACTGATCCCGGTTATGATTGAACTGAGCGGGATTGATCCCGAGAAGAAGGTCAATGTGATCACGAAAGAAGAACGTCTTGGATTTGTAAGACTGATCAAGGGCCTGACGTGTACATTGACAGATTTAAGAGATTATAACGAGGCAATCATAACTAAAGGTGGAATTAAAATCAAAGAAGTTGATCCTGGAACGATGGAATCCAAACTGGTGAAGGGATTACATTTTGCAGGAGAGGTACTGGATCTGGATGCGGTAACAGGTGGATTCAACCTTCAGATCGCGTGGTCTACGGCATATGCGGCCGGAACGGGGATCCAGATATAGAGTGATAAAAATAGAAATAAGGAGAACGTATCATGGGATATAACGTAGCAATAGATGGACCGGCAGGAGCCGGAAAAAGCACGATCGCAAAACTTGTAGCAAAAGAAAAGGGATACATTTATGTAGACACAGGGGCAATGTACAGAGGCCTTGCAATTCATTTCCTGGATAAGGGCATTGAACCGGGAGAGACGGATAAAGTGATCGAAGCATGTAAAGATGCAGAAGTAACAATCGCCTATGAAGATGGTGTGCAGCATGTATACCTGAATGGTAATGATATTTCATCACGTCTGAGAAATGAAGAAGTGGGGAACATGGCATCTGTAACATCTGCAATTCCGGAAGTGCGTAAGAAGTTACTGGAACTGCAGCAGAACCTGGCGAAGACACAGGATGTAATTATGGACGGAAGAGATATCGGTACCTGTGTCCTGCCGGGCGCAGACGTAAAGATCTATCTGACCGCCAGTGTAGAGACCAGGGCGAAGAGACGGTATGACGAACTTAAGGAAAAAGGCGAGGACTGCAATCTGGAAGAAATCGCACACGACATCGAAGAACGTGATCACAGAGATATGACCCGTGAGATCGCACCGTTAAAGCAGGCAGAGGATGCAGTGCTGGTAGACAGCTCACACATGACGATCGAAGAAGTGGTAAAAGCAATCGTAGATTTGTGCAAATAGAAAATCCGGCACAAAGCGGCAGACGAAGATAACGGTAATATATTTGAAAAAGAGCTGTGGTACAGAAAGGAATTACACTATATGAATGTTGAACTGGCAAAAACAGCAGGATTTTGCTTTGGAGTAAAGCGTGCAGTAGATACAGTGTATAAACAGATAGAAAAACATCAAAGTGAAAAGATATTCACTTATGGACCGATCATCCATAATGAAGAAGTGATCAAAGATCTGAGAAGCCATGGAGTAGAAGTCCTGAATGATGAAGAAGAATTGAAAACAGTGGATGCGGATGTGGTTGTGATCCGGTCTCATGGTGTAGCAAAATACATTTATGATATCATGGATGAACGCGGGATTACATGTGTAGATGCGACTTGTCCTTTTGTGAAGAAAATTCATAAGATTGTTGCAGAAGAAAGTGCCAAAGGATCGTACATTGTGATCATCGGAAATGGCGAACATCCGGAGGTAGAAGGTATCCGCGGATGGGCAGGAGAACAGGTGACTGTGATACAGACTCCGGAAGATGTAGAAAGATTTGAATTGCCTGAAAAAGAACAGAAAGTATGTATCGTGGCCCAGACGACATTTAACTACAATAAATTCAAAGAATTAGTTGAAATTATTTCAAAAAAGAGGTATGATATAGTTGTTTTAAATACGATTTGCAATGCGACGAAAGAAAGGCAGACTGAGGCTCGTCAAATTGCAGCGAGAGTAGATGCTATGGTTGTGATAGGTGATAAGCGTAGTTCGAATACTCAGAAGCTATTTGAAATCTGCAAAGAGGAATGTTTGAATACGTACTATATACAGACACTTGACGATTTGGATATTAATCAATTAAGGTCCGTGGAATCAGTAGGTATTACAGCAGGGGCATCCACGCCCAATAAAATAATTGAGGAGGTTCAAAATAATGTCAGAATTAACTTTTGAACAAATGTTGGAAGAGTCTTTTAAGACAATAAGAAATGGAGAGGTTGTAGATGGTACAGTCATCGACGTTAAACCTGATGAAATCATCTTGAATATAGGCTACAAAGCAGACGGTATCATTACAAGAAATGAGTATACTAACGAAACAAACGTTGATCTTACAACAGTTGTATCCGTTGGTGATAAGATGAGCGCAAAAGTCCTGAAAGTAAATGACGGAGAAGGACAGGTTCTGCTGACATATAAGAGACTTGCAGCAGAAAAAGGCAATGAAAGATTAAAAGAAGCATTCGAGAATCATGAAGTATTAAAAGCTCCTGTAACTCAGATTCTTGGCGGCGGATTAAGCGTAGTAGTTGATGAAGCAAGAGTATTCATTCCTGCAAGCCTTGTTTCTGACACATATGAAAAAGACCTGAGCAAATATCAGGGACAGGAAATTGAATTCGTAATCAGCGAGTTTAATCCTAGAAGAAATCGTGTGATCGGTGACAGAAGACAGCTTCTTGTTGCTGAACGTGCTGAAAAACAGAAAGAACTGTTTGCTAAGATTAACGTAGGTGACAGAATGGAAGGAACTGTAAAGAACGTTACAGATTTCGGAGCATTCATCGACCTTGGCGGAGTAGACGGACTTCTTCATATCTCTGAGATGTCTTGGGGACGTGTTGAGAATCCTAAGAAGGTCTTCCAGGTTGGAGATAAAGTAGAAGTGATGATCAAAGATATCCACGATACAAAGATCGCACTCAGCCTGAAATTCCCAGAGACAAATCCATGGGCTAATGCAGCAGAGGATTATGCAGTCGGAACAGTAATTACAGGTAAGGTTGCAAGAATGACAGACTTCGGAGCATTTGTTGAACTGGCTCCAGGAGTAGATGCATTACTTCATGTTTCTCAGATTTCAAGAGCACATGTTGATAAACCGTCTGATGTACTTTCAGTTGGACAGGAAATCACAGCTAAGATCGTTGATCTGAATGAAGCTGAGAAGAAGATCAGCCTGAGCATGAAAGCTTTAGAACAGCCGGAAGAAGCTGCAGAAGAGACAGACGCTGAGTAATATCAAATCAGATATACAGACAGGAAAGGATAGAGGAAAGCCTCTATCCTTTCTATGCCTGAGGATAGAAGGGAACCTGCCATTGGCAGGTTTTCTGTGCGTATGTGCATTTGTTAAAAATGCAACAAGATGTTCATGAAAATATACAATGAAATTAGTCACTTTCTATAGAAATTTGTCTATATTTCCTGTATATTATATAAAGAGTAAATAGGAAGGAAGGAAAAAAAGGATGGCATTGTTAACATTTAAGGGTGGTATTCACCCGGATGACGGCAAGAGCCTGGCTAAAGATAAGGCAATTGTCGATGTAAAACCTAAGGGCGATCTGGTGTACCCTGTATCACAGCATATCGGTGCTCCGGCAAATCCTGTGGTAGCCGTTGGCGATCATGTTTTAAAAGGCCAGATGATAGCAGAAGCGGGAGGATTCGTATCTGCTCCGATTTATGCATCTGTATCTGGAACTGTAAAAGCAATCGCACCACATCTGAATCCGACAGGAGGAAGAGTGAACAGTATCGTGATCGAAAATGATGGCGAATACAAAGAAGTGGAATATCCAGCTGTAACTCCGTTAGAAGACATGAGCAAGGAAGATATCCTGAATGCGATTGGAACAGCGGGAGTAGTAGGTATGGGTGGTGCCGGTTTCCCTACGAGAGTAAAACTTTCACCAAAGGAACCGGAAAAGATTGATTACATCATTGCAAACTGTGCGGAATGTGAGCCATATATCACAGCTGACTACAGAACAATGATCGAGACTCCGGAAAAGCTGGTTGGAGGAATGAAGATTATCCTCCGTCTGTTCGACAACGCGAAAGGAATCTTTGGTGTAGAGGACAACAAACCAGACTGTATCGAAAAATTAAGAGAACTGACAAAAGATGAACCTCGTATGGAAGTTCTGGCACTGAAGACCAAGTATCCTCAGGGGGGTGAGCGTCAGCTTATTTACGCTACAACAGGGCGCGCAATTAATTCCGCAATGCTTCCGGCAGACGCAGGATGTGTTGTAGATAATGTGGCAACAATGGTAAGCGTATACCAGGCTGTTGTAGAAGGAAAGCCTTCAATGGAACGTGTTGTAACAGTAAGTGGGGACGCTGTTGCAGAGCCAGGCAATTTCAGAGTACCATTTGGCATCAATCAGCAGGAGCTTGTAGAGGCAGCAGGAGGATTTAAAACAGAGCCTGAGAAACTGATCTCCGGCGGACCGATGATGGGATTCTCTATGTTCTCATTAGATGTACCTGTAACAAAGACTTCTTCATCTATTCTTGGATTTACCAAAGATGAAGTGGCTAAGATGGAACCATCTGCATGTATCAACTGTGGACGCTGTGTAGAAGCCTGTCCAAGCCGCCTGATCCCATCGAGACTGGCGGATTATGCAGAACATCATGACGAAGAGAAGTTTACAAAACACGAAGGACTCGAATGTATGGAATGTGGTTCCTGCAGTTTCGTATGTCCGGCAAAACGTCCGCTGAAACAGGCAATCGGATCTATGAGAAAGATTGCATTGGCGAACCGTAAAAAGAAAAAATAAACTAGAAAGAAGAAGAGGTGAACAAAAGTGAGTGAGAACAATTTGAAAATGTCATCTTCACCACATATTCGTTCCAAAGCGACTACCAGTAATATTATGATGCTGGTGGCCATCGCACTTTTGCCGGCATCTGCATTTGGTGTATGGAACTTTGGACTGCCGGCATTCGGAATGCTGGTTACAACAACGGTTGTAGCAGTATTGACGGAATACATATACGAAAAATTAATGCACAAGAAGATTACGATCAATGACTGGAGTGCAGCAGTAACAGGACTGTTACTCGGACTGAATATGCCTCCTACAGCTCCGTGGTGGATGGGAGCAATCGGTAGTGTATTTGCTATTCTGATCGTAAAACAGTTATTCGGAGGTCTGGGACAGAACTTTATGAACCCGGCTCTCGGCGCAAGATGCTTCCTTCTGCTTTCATTTACAAGCCAGATGACAAGCTTTGTATATGACGGTGTGACAGGGGCTACACCACTTGCACAGTTAAAAGCAGGTAATACAGTGAATACGATGGATATGCTGATCGGTAGAATTCCTGGAACAATCGGTGAGACATCCGTGATCGCAATCGTGATCGGAGCAATCTTCCTGATCCTTATGGGAGTAATTGATCTCAGAATTCCTGGAACATACATTGTTACATTTGTGATCTTTGTCGGAATCTTCGGACATATTGCAAATCCGGATGTCGGATTCTTTGATCCACAGTACATCACAGCACATCTCTGCGGAGGCGGACTGATGCTTGGTGCATGGTTCATGGCAACCGATTATGTAACATCTCCGATCACGCCGAAAGGACAGTTTGTATACGGTATTATCCTTGGTGTGTTAACAGGTCTGTTCCGTCTGTTTGGCGGTTCCGCAGAAGGAGTTTCTTATGCGATCATCATCAGTAACCTTCTGGTGCCATTGATCGAGAGAGTTACTCTTCCAAAACCATTTGGTAAAGGAGGAGAAAAATAATGAATAAGATTGTTAAGAATACACTGATCCTTACACTGATTACTGTAATTGCAGGAGTCCTTCTTGGTGCGGTATATGAAGTTACCAAGACTCCGATCGCACAGTCACAGGAGACAGCCAAAAAAGAAGCATGGCAGGCAGTATTTTCAGATGTAAAACTGGATGATTTCAAAGCAGAAGATGTAGATCAGAAGGCTGCAGACAAAGCTGTAAAAGATATGGGTGTCAATGCAACGATCGACGAAGTCTGTACAGCAGGTGATGCAGGATATGTCATCACAACAACAGACAAAGACGGATTCGGCGGCAATATCCAGATTACAGTTGGTATTAAGAAAGACGGTACGATCAACGGTGTATCTATTCTTTCTATCAGCGAGACAGCAGGTCTTGGTATGAAAGCTACAGAGCCTTCATTCTATAACCAGTATGTGAATAAACAGGCTGATAAATTCGTGGTTTCCAAAGACGGTGGAGACGGAGAACAGATCGATGCCTTAAGTGGTGCAACCATTACTTCAAGAGCAGTAACAGGAGCTGTCAATGCAGCACTCGGATATTATCAGAATGCATTTAAATAAACAGGAGGTAGTTAGTCATGAATAAATGTACTGAAAGAGTATATAACGGTCTGATCAAAGAAAATCCTACCTTCGTTCTGATGTTAGGAATGTGTCCGACCCTGGCGGTAACAACATCCGCTATTAACGGTTTAGGTATGGGACTGTCCACAACAGTCGTACTTGTACTGTCAAATATGTTGATCTCTATGTTACGTAAGGTGATTCCGGATTCAGTCAGAATGCCGGCATTCATCGTAGTCGTAGCATCTTTCGTAACAATTGTACAGTTCCTTTTAGAGGGATTCGTTCCAAGTCTGTATGATTCACTTGGACTTTACATCCCACTGATCGTTGTTAACTGTATCATCCTTGGACGTGCAGAAAGTTATGCATCTAAGAACCCGGTACTTCCATCTATCTTCGATGGTATTGGTATGGGACTTGGATTTACATTTGGTCTTACCTGTATCGCGATCGTTCGTGAGTTTATCGGAACCGGAGCTATCTTCGGTGTTCAGATTCTTCCACTTGCAGACGCAGCAGCAGGAAAAGGCGGATATGTACCAGTAACAATCTTCATCCTGCCTGCAGGAGCTTTCCTTGTTCTTGCATTCTTAGTTGCAGGTATGAACAAGCTTAAGAAACGCGCAGCACAGAAAGGCAAGAAGATTGCCGAGCCACAGGGATGCGGTACAGACTGTGCATCATGCGGCGGATGCGGAAGCAAAGTATTCCCAACAGGGAATGAAGAGTAGGAGGAGTACATAGTATGAAAGAATTATTGATTATTGCAATTGGTTCAGCTATCGTAAATAACGTTGTACTCAGCCAGTTCCTCGGAATCTGTCCGTTCCTGGGTGTTTCGAAAAAGGTTGAGACTGCAACCGGTATGGGTGGAGCAGTTGTATTCGTTATTACATTATCATCATTCTTTACAGGACTGATTTACAAATTCATCCTGGTTCCGCTGGGGTTTGAATATCTGCAGACAATCGTATTCATTCTGTTTATCGCAGCTTTAGTACAGTTTGTAGAAATGTTCCTGAAAAAGAGTATGCCATCATTGTATAAAGCACTTGGTGTGTATCTTCCACTGATCACAACAAACTGTGCGGTACTTGGTGTGGCACTTACAAACGTTCAGAAAGAATATTCTATCATCGAAGGTGTTGTCAATGGTATTGGTACATCTGTCGGATTCCTGATCGCGATCGTGATCATGGCAGGTATTCGTGAGAAGATGGAATACAATGATATTTCAGAGTCCTTCCAGGGAACTCCGATCGTACTGATCACAGCTTGTCTGATGGCGATCGCGTTCTGTGGATTCTCAGGATTAATTTAGGAGGAGGCAGACAATGAGTGTTACAGGTATTATTCTTGCGGCAGTTATCGTAGGAGGCACCGGATTATTCATTGGTGTATTCCTCGGCGTTGCCGGTAAGAAATTTGCGGTAGAGGTAGATGAAAGAGAAGAAGCCATCTTGGGCGTTCTTCCTGGAAATAACTGCGGTGGCTGTGGTTATGCCGGATGTTCCGGACTTGCAGCAGCAATCGTAAAAGGAGAAGCTGAAGTCGGCGGATGTCCGGTCGGAGGCGCTCCGGTAGCAGCAAAAGTCGGAGAGATCATGGGCGTTGCTGCAGGTGCACAGGTACACGAAGTTGCATTTGTAAAATGTGGCGGAGACTGTGAGAAAGCAAAACAGGAATATGAATATCACGGACTGAACGACTGTACTATGGTCAACATGATGCAGGATGGCGGACCGAAAGCCTGTTCTTATGGATGTCTTGGAGACGGAAGCTGTGTTCAGGCATGTCCGTTCGATGCGATCCACATTGTAAACGGTGTGGCAGTTGTAGATAAAGAAGCATGTAAAGCATGTGGAAAATGTGTAGCTGTATGTCCAAAACACCTGATCGAGATCGTGCCATACAATCAGAAACATCTGGTAAAATGTAATTCACAGGACAAAGGTAAAGCAGTTATGCAGGCATGTACAGCCGGATGTATCGGATGTAAGATGTGTGAGAAAGCATGTAAGTTTGAAGCTGTTACAGTGGAAAATAACATTGCGCACATCGACTACGAGAAATGTAAAGACTGTGGTGCCTGTGCAGTAAAATGTCCGAAGAAAGTTATCTCATAACAGGATGAAAAAGATATTGAAAGACGGATTTGTATTATTAAAAAATGATATAAAGAAGGCAAAATGGGCGGTTATATTTATAATCGCCTATTTTGTATTTGGAAGTCAATTTCTGCCGGGTATCTGCCCTTTGGTCTGGATCACGGGATTTCCTTGTCCGGCATGCGGACTTACAAGAGCAGGAATCCGGCTTTTGCATCTGGACTTCAAAGGAGCATGGAAGATGCATCCGTTTATCTATGCATTCGCAGCAGGTGTGGTGATATTTGCATGGAAGCGCTATATCTGTAAGAAGCCGATTGGAAAATGGTTTAAGACAGGCTGTGTCGTGTGTGTGGTTCTTATGGTGATTTACTACGTGTGGCGTATGTATCGGTATTTTCCGGACCAGCCGCCAATGAGTTATTACCACTATAATCTGCTTCGACTGCTCATGGATGTTGCGTTCGGAGCCCTGAAATGATAAGATAGACGCAAAAATAAGTAAGGCAAAGGAGAATGACAGATGGATGAAGAAAATAAGCAGGTAACCGCTGACGAGGTCTACAGTTACGGTGAATCAACAGAAGAACCGACAGGAGAGCCGGAAGAGAAGGCGGAACCAGAACCGGAAGCAACCGGATCAGAGGATTCACAGGATAATAAATTCGTATATCAGGACAATCAATACGATTACAGCCAGCAGTACAGCCAGAACAGAAATGAGCAGTCAGACAACTCTCCAATGGATCTAAAAGACTGGATACTGACATTGATCGTATTACTGATCCCGTGTGTTGGAATAGTCATGTATTTTGTATGGGCATTCGAAAGTAACGGTAATATTAACCGGAGAAACTTCTGCAGAGCACAGCTGATCATATTCGCAGTATTACTGGGAATTTATCTGGTGTTGTTTATGCTGTTCGGCGTGGTTGCATTTAGCCAGGTGGTGGGCTATTAAATTTGTTTGGGATTTAATTTATTAACGTAGTTGGCCTCTCGATCCTTGAAGAAAACAGTATAAAGTGGTTCTGGTTCAGGTTCCATGCTCTAAGAAAAACTAAGAGAGCCAGAATCTCCTAAAAGCAAAGGAACTACGCTCAAACTCGGCGTTCGCCTCAAACACGTTCGCTTCGTTCCTTTAACGGTGCTTCTGACTCTCTAACTGTTTCTAACGGCATTCCACATTCACAATAATCCTTATCTATTGTTTCCTTCAAGTCGTGACTGGCAGCGGATGTTAATAAATGAAATGCCCGGAAGTGTAACTCGGTGGAGGCCACTACAGTACACAAGCTTGCCAAAAAGTCATGAAAATCCACTTATTGGCAGCTGACCACCGTAGCCTTCCGCTACCACAACCGTTAGGTAATTGCCATTTAATTCGTAAGGCATTTGATACCCACGGAATAAAAAGTAGGAAGCCGTTCCAGTGAATGTGAAGAAGGTGTTGGAAATAGTTAAGCGTCAAAATTATGCGTTGGGTTTTCGAAATTTGCCTGTTTGAGCCGAATGGCGAGTTGCAAATTTCGGAAGCCCGTTTTTAGCATAATTTTGACGCTTTAGTATTTCCCACCGACGGAACCTGAACAGGAACGGCTTCCTACTTTTTATGCAGGTCCGGGTAGTCATGCCTTCTAAATTAAATCCCAACGATATTTCCTTCCAGATCCTTCCAGGTGAATTCCCCGCTCTCGCAGATCATATATCCATGAGCAGAACCTTCCTTAGGAATTGATACAGAACCTGGATTCATATAGATAAAATCCCCCATATCTTCATTTGCAGGAATGTGTGTATGACCATTCAGAAGAATATCTCCTTTTTTCAACATCGGAGGATTCTTTGGATTGTGATGATGTCCGTGAGAAGCGAAGATGGTGCGCCCGTCAATTTCAAGGAAGCAGTAGTCGGCAAGAATCGGGAATTCCAGTACCATCTGGTCTACTTCCGTGTCGCAGTTACCACGGACACAGAGCAGCTCCTGTTTCATAGGATTTAACATGGCAATGACTTCCTTTGGATTGTAATCCTTTGGCAGGTCATTACGCGGACCGTGATAAAGGATGTCTCCGAGAAGAAGAAGGCGGTCAGCACCTTCACGTTTGTAAGCGTCAAGCATTTTACGGCAGTAGTAAGCAGAGCCGTGGATATCGGATGCAATCATTAATTTCATATGTATATACCTCACTTTGATATTATATAAGTATCTGTTGTCAGAGCATCTAATATCAGAATGAATATCAGGAGATCTGATATCAGAGCACCTAAAAGAATTTTAACATAAATCCCGGGAAAAATATAACAAAATTAAGAACATTAAATTGTCGACATTCACCATTATACATTTATAAAAGAATGATTTACAATAAAGTTAAGAAATGCAGAAAGCGAGGAAGTAAGATGAAAGCTTACGAAAGATTTTTAAAGTATGTGTCTGTATGGACGACAAGTGATGAGACGAGCGAGACGGTTCCATCGGCAGACAGGGAACTGGTACTTGCAGAGTTACTGGTGGAAGAGATGAAAGAACTGGGAATTGAAGATGCAAGAGTGGATGAGAAAGGATATGTATACGGATCTGTTCCTGCAACACTGGGATGTGAAAATGCACCTGCACTGGGACTGATCGCGCATATGGATACAGCACCGGATGCGTCGGGAGACAATATTCATCCGCAGATCATCGAGAATTATGATGGCAAAGACGTAGTACTTGGAACAAGCGGAAAGACGATCAAAGTAGAAGAATTTCCATATCTGGCAGATTTAAAGGGACGGACATTGATCACGACAGACGGAACAACACTTCTGGGCGCGGATGACAAAGCCGGAATTGCAGAAGTGCTGACTGTCGTAGATGAGATTCTGAAAGAAGGACTTCCACATGGAAAGATCTGTATCGGATTCACACCGGATGAAGAGATTGCAAGGGGAGCAAAGCATTTCGATGTAGAAGGATTCGGAGCAGATTACGGATATACTTTAGATGGAAGCGCCGAAGGTGAGATCCAGTATGAGAACTTCAATGCATCTACAGCATTTATCACGATCCATGGTGTCAGTGTACATACAGGAACTGCAAAAGATGTATTGGTGAATTCACAGACGATTGGAACAGAATTCCACCAGATGCTGCCGGTATCAGAAAGGCCGGAGACAACGGAAGGGTACGAAGGATTCTATCATCTGGTAAGCTTTCATGGAAATGTTACAGAGACAAAGATGAAGTACTTTATCCGTGACTTTGATACAGACGGATTCCATGCAAGAGCATCAAAAATGCAGGAGATCGCAGGCAGTCTGAATGAAAAGTATGGAGCAGGAACGGTTGAAATTGAGATCGTAGAATCCTATTACAATATGCGTGAGAAGATCGAACCATGCATGCAGCTCATTGAATATGCAAAGAAGGCCGCAGAAAATGCGGATATCGTTCCAGATGTTGCGCCGATCCGCGGGGGAACGGATGGTGCAAGATTAAGCTTCAAAGGGCTTCCTTGTCCGAATCTTGGAACCGGCGGATATGCATTCCACGGGGTATATGAGCACATTACAGTAGAAGGAATGGATAAAGCTGTTGTGATGGTAAAAGATATCGTTGGTATGTTTGCAAAATAAACAGGGATTTCTTTGGCGGTTGGTGCTTGTTTGTAATGACGATCTGCTGTATTATGGGGAAGTACAGTAAAGAACCGTTTACATTTGTCAGACAGGAACGGAACAAAACGGAAGATGAAGAGGAATATAATGGAAACAAATATCATATCAGAACTGACAACATTTATAGAACATGCACCGACAGCATTTCATGCGGTTGCAGAATTAAAAGAGATCCTGAAGCAGGAAGGATTCGAAGAATTAAAAGAGTCAGAAAAGTGGAAGGTCAAACCTGGGAAAAGATACTATGTAACAAGAAATAATTCCAGTATCATTGCAGTAAAAGCCGGAAAAGAACTGGACAACTACAGTTTCCATGTGACAGCATCACACAGTGATTCGCCGGCATTTAAACTGAAAGAAAATGCGGAGATTGAGGTCGCAAAGAAATATACGGTACTGAATACCGAAGGTTACGGCGGTATGATCTGCCAGACATGGTTCGACAGACCATTGTCACTGGCCGGAAGAGTTATGGTTAAGAATGGGGAAAGAATCGAAACCAGACTTGTGAAGGTGGACAGAGATCTTCTGATGATTCCGAGTCTTGCAATTCATATGGACCGGAAAGTGAATGAAGGAAGAGCTGTTAATAAACAGATTGATATGTTACCGGTATTATCGGGAAGCGTGAAAGAACAAGGAGAGGTAAGATCCTTAGTTGCAGAAGAATTGGGATTAAAAGATACGGATATCTATGGCATGGATCTGTTCTTGTATAACCGTATGGGAGCGGTCAGATGGGGAAGCAACCGTGAATTTATCGGGTGTCCGAGACTGGATGATCTGCAGTGTGCATTTACATCTATGAAAGGATTCCTGGCAGCGGAAAATGAACAGAATATCAATGTCTATGCCTGTTTTGATAACGAAGAAGTGGGTTCGGGAACAAAACAGGGAGCTGCATCTACATTTCTTTATGATGTATTGTGGCGAATGAACAAAGCACTTGGAAAGAACGAAGAGGAATTCTACCGTGCAGTAGCAGGAAGCTTTATGCTGAGCTGTGACAATGCCCATGCGGTACACCCGAATTACAGGCAGAAGACGGATGCGACAAACTGCGTCTATATGAATGACGGCATTGTGATCAAATCACATGCCGGACAGAAATATACGAGTGATGCGGTCAGTGTGGCAGTATTCAGGATGATCTGCGAAAAAGCAGGCGTACCATTACAGTATTTTGCTAATCGTTCGGATGAAGCCGGTGGAAGTACATTGGGGAATATTGCGATGACGCAGGTGTCCATGAATACAGTGGATATTGGATTACCGCAGCTTGCCATGCACTCGGCCTATGAGACGGCCGGTGTAAAGGACACGGAGTATATGGTGAAAGCGGTAGAGACATTTTATGCATCGCATATCCAGGCTGATTCGGATGGAAATTATCAGATTAACCAGTAGTTAGAAAAATAAGACAGGATAACAGAAGTTATGACAGAATTAGGATACAAGACATTACGTGAAAGTATTGTAGATATTATAAGAAAACGGATCATTAACAGGGAATTGCAGCCGGGGCAGAAGATTGTCGAACAGGAACTCGCAAAGGAATTCCAGACCAGTCGTGCGCCGATTAGAGAGGCACTGCGCGAACTGGAGAACGAAGGCCTGGTAGAATATGTAAGAAATGCCGGATGTTCTGTGAAAGAGATCACATTCGAAGAATCATTTGAAATCTATCTGATGCGTGCGAATTATGAGATTATGGCAGTGCGTCTTCTGGGAGGAAAGATACCGGAAGAAACGCTGCAGGAGATGGAAAAAATCCTGGAACGCATGAAGAATCTGGATGTGGACGAATATGATCAGCTGTTTTCATATGATAATAAGTTCCACAGCTGTCTGATCAGAATGACCGGAATGAAAAGTCTGTATAAGGCATGGAAAAGTCTGAATTATGGGAATATCGTAACGGGGTATAATCTGGCATCGGACAAAAAAGCAGTAATCACACGACAATATCCGATACATAAAGAACTGCTGGAAGCATGCAAGAGCAGGAAGAAAGAAGAAATCTGCAGGGTATTGTCGGATCATTATATGAGTACGATCCACAGACTTTTAAAAGAACAGGGAATGACGGAAGCAGACACGAAGTTTTCACTGGACTTTCTGATTTCATAAAGAAGTCGTAGAGGGATCTTGGAGAGTATGATTCCGGGAAAATGAATGATGGATGAAAAAGAGAAATGTTGGTGTAATGACACAGGCATTTCTTTTTTATTGTCATGTGTTGTAAGGAGATGCCTGTAACGATCTTTTTAACATACAGCAGGTTTTAAAATGACAGATGTTGTGCATAAAATACAAAAAGAGATATAAAATACAAATAATATGTTGAAAAATATACAAATATATGGTATATTACATTCAACCTCATTGACGATTGTCGACAAAAGATATAAAAGAAAAATATATCATCTGAAGCAGTCATCGGAAGGAAGTATGCAAAATGAGTCTTTGGAAATATAAATATTTTTTGGATGTAGTGGAACTCAAGAGTTTTACAAAGGCCGGAGCAAGAAATTATGTAACACAGACGGCAGTAAGTCAGCAGATCGCCTCTTTGGAAAAAATGGCGGGAGGGACTCTGCTGGAGAGAGGCAATGGTAAGATCTGCCTGACAGAATTAGGGGAGATTGTCTATGAGTATGCCAGGGAGATGGTGCAGACGCACGAACGGATGCTGCATGAGATAGAAAGATATAAAGAAAGCAGCGTAGTCCGTATCGGAATCGATAGTTCTATAAACAAATTGTTCTGGGCAAAGATGCAGAAGATGATTAATGATAAGCATTCCGAAGCAGACTTCCACTTCAGTAAACTGGATTCCTACATAGGCAGCCGGATGCTGAGAGAAAATACATTGGATATTTATATTGGATACGGACTAAATGAGTTGGAGCAGCCGGATGAAATAGGAGAAAAGCCGCTGATATCCAGCCGGATCGGAGCATATATCGGACTGGAATCATCGATAAATGAGCAGCCGGAGTTTAAAGCAAAGGATCTTGAGCGTTATACCAGATATGGAACAAAGTCATATTTATGCAGTATGATGAATGGACAAAAGAATGATCCGCAGTTGCTTACACAAGGAATAGAATTGGTTGACAATGTGGATACCATGAAATTAAAGGTAGAATTTAACGACGGATATGCACTGGCAGACAGTCAGTATTTCTCCTATAGTGATGGAGATATGCTGCTGCTTCCGGGATATGAAGGAGAGTGCGTGATCAAAGCATTCTACAGAAAAAAAAGAAACAAAAAGAAAGTAAAAGAGATTTTGGAAGAAATTAAAAATGTAGTGAACTCATAAGAAAAAATTATCGATTGTGAAAAACGATCGATAATTTTTTGCGATTTTATAATGGGAAAATATATATTTTATATTTGACAGAACAATGAAAAAAATAAGATTTTCTTATAGTACATGCGCTTTTCTTGTTGGATATATTCTGTGAACGGAGATACTATTTTTATAGAAAGACTGCAAAGTAAAAAGGAGGAGCGAAAAGATGCAGCGAAAAAATATGTGGAAAGAATACACAGAAATTCAGCAGAAAGAATTAGAAGAGCTGAGTGTCCGCTATAAAGAGTGTCTGGATATCGGAAAGACAGAGCGTGAATGTGTAAAGCTTGGAAAGAAGATGGCAGATGCATGGGGATATAAGAATCTGGAAGATTGTATTTCTGAGGGAACCACTTTAAAAGCCGGGGATAAGGTGTATGCAGACTGCATGGGGAAAGCGTTTGTAATGTTCCAGCTCGGTAAGAAACCGTTAGAAGAAGGTATGAATATTCTTGGAGCACACATTGATTCACCAAGAATAGATGTAAAGCAGAATCCATTATATGAAGACAGTGATATGGCATATCTGGATACGCATTACTATGGTGGGATCAAGAAATATCAGTGGGTTACAATTCCGCTTGCAATCCATGGAACGATTGCAAAAAAAGACGGAACAGTGCAGGACATTATTATTGGGGAAAAGGAAGATGATCCGGTACTTGTGATTTCAGATCTTCTGATCCATCTGTCACAGCAGCAGATTGAGAAAAAGGCGGGCGTGGTAGTCGAAGGGGAAGGATTGGATATCCTCGTTGCAACAAAGCCGCTTACAGGCAATGATGAGTTAGAAAAAGAAGAAAAAGAGCTGGTAAAGGCAGCCGTAGTACAGTTCTTAAAGGAGAAGCTTGATATGGAAGAGGAAGATTTCCTCTCAGCAGAACTGGAGATCGTGCCGGCAGGAAAGGCAAGAGACTGCGGACTGGACAGAAGTATGGTGATCGGATACGGACAGGATGACAGGGTCTGTGCTTTTACTTCATTATTTGCAATGCTGGAAACAGAGAATCCGGAAAGAACAAGCTGTTGTATTCTGGTAGATAAAGAAGAGATCGGAAGTGTTGGGGCAACAGGTATGCATTCCAGATTCTTTGAAGATTATGTGGCAGAACTGATGGCACTTACCGAAGATGGCAATCCGTTAAAAGTCAGAAGAGCTCTGAGAAATTCTTATATGCTTTCTTCTGATGTAAGTGCAGCATTTGATCCATTGTATGCAGATGCATTTGAGAAAAAGAATACAGCATACTTTGGAAGAGGTCTGGTATTTAATAAATTTACCGGAAGCCGCGGAAAAAATAACAGTAACGATGCCAATGCGGAATATATCGCAAAAGTGCGTCAGGTATTAGACAATAACGAAGTCGGATTCCAGACAGCGGAGATGGGAAGAGTCGATCTTGGGGGCGGCGGAACCATTGCATATATCATGGCAAATTATGGCATGAATGTCATTGACAGCGGTGTTGCTGTACTTTCTATGCATGCACCGTATGAGGTGACAAGTAAGGCTGATATTTATGAAGCTTACAGAGGATATAAAGCATTCTTGAAAGATATAAAATAAGACAGACAAGGATATATGTACAAAATAAGGAAGAGAAAATAAAAGTACATAAAAAGTAAGGACTGAATTTAGAAAAAAGTGGGGAAAAGAATATGGAGACAAAAAAGGAAGGCTTTCCGGCAGCGTTTTGGGTATGTGCCTGTACAGAGATTTTTGAACGTCTGGCATATTATCTGGGACGTTCGCTGATTTTGATTTTTGTAACTGCTTCGGTTGCAACCGGAGGACTCGGACTTTCGGATACAGTGGCTGCCAATATGCAGTCAAACCTGACCGCATTTTCTTATCTGCTTCCACTGTTTGGGGCAGTGATCGTAGATAAGTATATCGGTGCGAGATATACGACACCGGTTGGTATGTTTATTGCTGCGGCAGGATATTTCACCGGAGGAATCGCAAAGAGTTCTGCCGGAGTATATGCGATGATCTTCCTGGTAAGCCTGGGACTTGCATTATTCAAAAACGGTGCGATCATCGGACGTGTTATCACGGACAAATCACAGATGGATCCGGCATTTTCGATGCGTTATACACTGGTAAATGTGGGTGCATTCATCGGAACATTCCTGGTGGGAATCCTGTATAAGGATGTATTTGCAAAAGATGGTGTGCTTGGATTTGCACCATGCTTTAAGATGGCAGCATTGATGATGGTTCTCGGAGGACTTTGGTATATCTTTGTGTGCTGGAGATTCTTAGGTGATCTTGGAAAGCTTCCATTCAAGAAGACTCTGACAGAAGAGGAAAAAGCAGCAGAGGCAAAGAAAAAAGAAGAGACAGGAACAAAGCAGCCGCTTACAACGATCGAGAAGAAACGTATCGGTGCAATCTTTGTAGCTTCGTTATTCTCCATCGTATTCTGGATATTCTGGTATCTGGGATATATGCCGGTATATTTCTACTGGGCAGAGAATATGGACTGGGTAGTAGCAGGTTATCAGGTACCGTCTACATGGTTTGATGCAGCCAACTCACTGTTCTGTGTTATCCTGGGACCTGTAACAGCGGCATTATGGAAGAAACTGGCGGCAAGACCGCAGGGGGATATGAGTCTGTTCAGAAAGACCGGACTTGGAATTGCGATCATCGGTGTCGGATATCTCTTCTACGCAGCAATTGATATCATGCGTGGTGGGGAAAAGGCAAGTGTGTTATGGCTGATCGTATTTGCCTTCCTTCTGACAATGGGAGAGATGTTCTTCTCACCACTGGGGCATTCATTTATCAGTAAATATTCACCGAGCCGTTATCTGGCTGTTATGATGTCAGTATGGGGATTTGCAACATTTATTGCAGCAAAGAGTTATGGTCCGGTATATGGACTGCTGTTTGGCGGAAAGATTGAATTCAAAGTAGCATGTATCGGAGTTGCGGTTGTATCGTTTGCAGCGGCGCTGATCATGATAGCTCTGGACAAGACATTATCGGCATTGGTGGACTAACCGCCGGGTGCTGGATAAAAACAATGATAATTGTATAGATATGCCTGAAACAGATTTAGGCATAGACACCCTTCAGAAAAAGATGTACTCCTCTTTGCACAAAAAAGAGGAGTACATCTTTGTGCAGAAATATTGAATTAAGGAAGAATGAAATGAAGATAACAAAAAAAGAATTTATTATGATGCTGGGCGGCATGTTCTTAATGTCGGCAGCTGTATATTATGAAATGATGCCAAATAATCTGGTGCTTGGAAGTCTGTCAGGACTGGTTCTTGTTCTGGTAAAGATCATTCCGTTACCGGTATCGACAATTACATTTGTCTTAAATATGATACTGTTGGTCATAGGGTATATTTTTATCGGCAGGGAATTCGGTGTGAAGACCGTTCTTGCATCACTTATGCTTCCGATGTATCTGAGGATTTTTGAGATACTGACTCCGCATGTGGAATCCTTGTCCGGGAATATCGTGATCGATCTGGTATGCTTCATGATCGTAGTTGGCGCAGGACAGGCCGTCTTATTTAACATGAATGCATCCAGCGGGGGAATTGATATTGTTGCGAAGTTGATCAATAAGTATCTTGGATTTAAAATAGGACAGAGTATTACGATCATAGGTGTGCTCATATCGATGGCAGCGATCTTTGTATATGATCGGGAGACAATGGTAATAAGTCTTGTTGGTACGTTGATCTACGGTCAGGTATTAGACCGGTTCTGTGATGGATTCCATGTGCGTAAGAAAGTATCCATTCTTTCAAAGGAGCATGAAAAAATTCAGAATTATATTGTAAGGGAATTACGCAGAGGTGCGACGATTTATCCGGCATATGGAGGCCTGGATCATGCAGAGCATGTAGAAGTTGTAACGATATTAGAAAAGAATGAATATGGAAAATTATTATCTTTCATCCACGAAACAGATGAACATGCATTTGTGACCGTCAGTACCGTAAATGAAGTAGTCGGAGCCTGGAATACAGTGAAAAGCAGATAAAAATACATTCCCGGATAACTGAAACATCGACGAAAAAAGAGAGATTGGATTTTTATCGGGAATGTATTTTATCTATGTACTATTTAAGGATGGCTGCTGCTCATATTATTTCTGCTTATATCCGTCAAGGAATGTTCCCATCCGGCGAATCGCATCACTTAAGATATCTGCCTGCGGAAGCATGACGATACGGAAATGATCCGGATCTTTCCAGTCGAATCCACTTCCGGGAACGAGCAGGATATTGGTGACATCCAGCAGATCATGGGCAAACTGCTTGTCATTGGTGATGTTAAATTTCTTCACGTCCAGTTTCGGGAAGACATAGAATGCAGCGTCATTTTTTACAAATGACAGACCGTCGATCTTCTCAAGTTCACGAACGGTTGCTTCACGCTGTTCATAGATTCTGCCGCCCGGCCGAACCATAGAAGCAGGTGTCTCCATATCATCAAGAGCTGCAGGGATGACGATCTGTGCCATGGTATTGGCGCACAGACGCAGAGATGTTAACTGGATGATGCCCTGTCTGTAATCTTCGGTCAGTTCTCTTGGACCGCTGATGACCATCCATCCGCAGCGGTATCCGCACAGACAGTGTGATTTGGACAGACCGTTTAACGTAATGACCGGAACATCCTCTGTCAGTGAAGCAAGAGAGATGTGCTGTTTGCCATCCATAACGAGACGGTCATAGATTTCATCTGCAAAGATCAGAAGTCCGGATTCTCTTGCAATCTGGATGATCTCAAGAAGGAGTTCCTTTGGATAGAGTACACCGGTCGGGTTATTCGGATTGATGATAACGATTGCTTTTGTCTTATCTGTGATCTTGGAACGGATATCCTGAATGTCCGGATACCAGTTGGCCTGTTCATCACAGGTATAGAAGACCGGTTTACCGTCTTCGAGATATACGGAATTGCCCCAGAGGGAGTAACTAGGAGAAGGAACTAAGACTTCATCTCCATCATTTAACAAAGGTGTTAAAGCGAACGATACAACTTCGCTGACACCGTTACCGATAAATACGTCATCCGGCGTGATACCTTTGATCCCTTTACTGGTCTCATAATCACAGATTGCCTGTCTTGCCTGAGGCATTCCTTTGAAGTCACAGTAGCCGACACCGTCCTGCATGTGTTCCATCAGAGCGTTTTTGATGCTGTCAGGCAGACCAAAGCCAAAGGTTGCAGGATTCCCGGTATTTAATTTTAAGATATCGATCCCCTGTTTCTGGCGTTTCATAGCTTCTACGAATAATGGACCACGGATATCAGAGTGTACTGGTTTCATGCGCCCGGCGCGTACGATTGGTTTCATAATGTTATTCCCCGCTTTTTATTATTTTATTTTTATTCCAATAAACCCCAAATTCATATTGGAATAATTGTTTCATTAATATAATGATACGTCCGTGTGGACAGAGAATCTAATACTTATAGTGTTATAACAATTATAAGAGTCTGACTATAGCTGTCATGTGAAAAGAGGAAACAGATGATAGCAGGATATGAGAGGTTACGTGTATGTTTGTATGGAAAAAATATGTTTATGAAGTGTATAAAGAAAGAAGTTTTACCAAAGCGGCACAGAATCTGTACATCAGTCAGCCGTCTTTGAGTGCAAGGATTAAAAAGATTGAAGAGATTATCGGGGAACCGTTATTTGACAGAAGTACAACACCGCTCCAGCTTACAGAGGTCGGAAAAGTATATATTGAGGCAGCGGAGGAAATCACCCAGATCGAACAGCGGGTAGAGAATTACATCAATGACCTGGCGGGTCTGAAGACGGGGAATCTTGCAGTAGGAGCAAGTACGCTGTTTGCCGCATATGTGGTACCGTCTCTGATCACCCAATTTAATCAGAAATTTCCGGATGTACATATTCAGCTGATAGAGGGGAATACAGCCGAACTGGAAGAAATGCTGGGCAGTAATGCGCTGGATTTTGTCATTGATAATTATCACTATGACAGTATTCTATATAATAAAGAATTATATTGCGAAGAAAATATATTACTTGCGGTTCCAAAACATTTTGCCGTAAATGAAGAACTGGGAATGTATCAGCTTTCTTATAAGAATATCAAAAATAAAAATTATCTGAACCAGAAATATCCGGCAGTTCCGTTAGGGAGATTTGCAGATCTTCCGTTTATTATGCTGACACAGGGAAATGATACCAGAACCAGAGGAGACAGGCTGTGCCGAAATGTTGGATTTAAACCCAATATTGTGTTGGAATTCAATCAGCAGTCGACAGCATATATGGCCTCGTCTACGCAGCTTGGAGCAACCTTCATCAGCGATATCCTGGTAAGCCAGCTCCCGACATTTGAAAATCTGGTGTACTACAAATTAGATGGGGAAGAAGCAAAGAGAAAAGTATTCTTCTATTACAAGACACACAAATATAAAACACGTGTAATGGAAGAATTCGTTCGAATGATGCATGAACAAATCTGAGAAAAAGATAATAATTTGCAAAAATTAATCAAATTGTAACATAATTTCAGAGAATAGTAAAAAGTTTTGTGTTATAATACTGATACATACATTGAGGTAAATCGATCATCGGAAAGTAAATTTCCTGATAGACAGTAAAAGGGAGGTTTTTGATATGACAGAGAATTTAATCAAAGATGTAAAGAAGATTCAGCAGGCACTCATTAATAAGGAATCCATCGGGGATGAATTCGAAGAGAAGATGGAGGCCGTACATAAATTAGAAGAAGTTGCAGATTATCTGAAGGATGCACTTGGAAGAGGCATAGAGTTCTAGGATGGATATAAAAGCTTTTATATTTGACATGGATGGTCTGTTGTTCGATTCTGAGCGTATTGTACAGCGCTCATGGGAGATTGCAGGTGATGAATTGGGAATCCCGCATATGGGGGACGTCATCTATCACACACTCGGAATGAACCGCGCAGGCCGGAATGAATATTTCAGAAAATATATCCGGGAAGACTTTCCATTTGAAGAATTTGGAAAACTGACACGGGATAACTTCTGGAAAATTGTGGATAAAGAAGGTCTTCCGCTGAAAAAAGGTGCAAAAGAACTGCTGGCTTATGGAAAATCGCAAGGATATAAGATGGCAGTAGCGACATCTTCCAGTAGAGAGTATGCCATGGGGAATCTAATCCGGGCCGGAATAGATTCGTATTTTGACAGTGTGGTCTGTGGAGATATGGTTAAGAAAGCGAAGCCGGATCCGGAGATTTATCAGAAAGCATGTGAAAGTCTGGGAATACAGCCGGAATATTGTATGGCGTTTGAAGATGCGCCGGGAGGAATCCTGTCCGCACATCAGGCCGGGATGCATGTGATCATGGTGCCGGATCTTGTGCAGCCGACACAGGAGATACGGGAACTTACGCATCGGGTTTGTGATTCGTTAGCGGATGTAATAGGAATATTAAATTGAGCCATTGGGATGGAGAAAAAAGAGTGGTATCTGTCCCAGTGGCTTGTTTTATATCGTTGTGCCTTGGGAAAAAGTTTTTTAGAAGCAACATATTTATTCTTTACAGAATAGCAAAAAAGGACTAAGATACTTTTGTAAAATAATTTATAAAAGAGGTCTGATATGGCAGGGCGAAATGAAAAAAAGAATATTACAAAATCTAAAATTGTAAACTATATCATCAATAATAAAATTACATCAAAGGCAGAACTGGCGCAGAATCTGAGCTTAAGTATGCCGACGGTGCTTTCTAATGTAAACGAACTGATCGACCGGAATATGGTCATCGAGATAGGAGAATATGAATCTACCGGCGGTCGTAAAGCAAAACGGATAGGGATTAATCCGGCATATAAATATGCAGTCGGTGTAGTGATCACAGCAAATCATCTGGGAATCGTATTGCTGAACATGCAGTATGAAATAGAAAAAACAATCCGGATGCGGTTAAAATTTTCAACAGAAACATCTTATTGCTTAAAAGTAGCTGAAATGGTGGAGGACTTCCTGAAGGATGTAGAAGACCGGGAAAAGATATTAGGAATCGGAATTTCGATTCCCGGTATTATTGATCAGGCGAATAGAATGGTTGTGAAATCTCATGCACTGCAATTGGAGAATTTCAGTCTGAGTTTTCTGGAACAGGTATTTTCTTATCCGGTGTATTTTGCAAATGATGCAAATGCTGCGATGATGGCAGAAGATATGCATGAATATCAGGATGCTGTGTATCTTTCGCTCAACAATACATTAGGCGGCGCATTCTGTATTAATGGAAAACTGGTGGCTGGTCAGAATCAGAAAGCAGGAGAATTCGGACATATGATTCTGGTGCCGGGAGGAAAGAAATGTTATTGCGGAAAAGCCGGGTGTGCAGATGCCTATTGCGCAGCCAGTGCATTGACTGATGAAGAGCAGGAAATGACGTTGGAACAATTTATGGAAAAAGTGGAGCAGAAAAATACAAAGACTGTGGAAAAATGGAATCAGTATCTGGATAATCTGGCTATTTTGATTTCCAATCTGCGAATGGCGTATGACACAGATATTATACTTGGAGGAGAAGTCGGGGGGTATTTATCAGAGTATATGATACCACTGGGGGAAAAAGTGATGGCATATAATGGTTTTGAACATGATGTACGTTACTTAAAAAATTGCTCCTATAAAAGAGAGGCATCAGCTGTCGGAGCGGCAAAACATTTCCTCTCTGAATATATACAGCATTTATAAATTTGATATGTTGTAGGAAAAAGAATAAGAATGAAAAACTGAGGTGAAATTCAAGGCTCGTAATGATTACAGACTTTGAATATTTACCTCTTTTTTTTATTGTCAGATGTTCGGAAGAAGTTGCAATTGGCAGGTTTTATAGATATCTAAGTATGCAAGAGAAGTTGCCAGTGGCAAATTCTATGCATATCCAGTTGGTAAATATGCATAAAAAAGTTGATCAAACTTGTGCAACAAGTAGAAATAGGCATTCATATATTGACAAAATAGAGTGGTTGTACAATAATGTAATTACTTTAATAAAACATTTAATAAAAGACAAGATAAAAGAATGAAGGAGGAAAACAATATGTTACAGCAGGTAATGACAAAACCAGGAGAGATTATTTTCAGAGAGGTACCAGTTCCGGAGGTAAAAGATGATCAGGTATTGGTAAAGATTATGAATATCGGCATTTGTGGTTCTGATATTCATGTATATCACGGCAAGCATCCATTTACCTCATATCCGGTAACACAGGGACATGAAGTATCCGGTGAAGTTGTAAAACTTGGGAAAGATGTGACAGTATTTCACGAAGGTCAGAAAGTAACAATTGAGCCACAGGTTTATTGCGGAGAATGTTATCCATGCAGACACGGAAAATACAATTTGTGTGAAGAATTAAAAGTTATGGGATTCCAGACAACCGGAACAGCATCAGAATATTTTGCAGTAGATGCATCGAAAGTAACACCAATTCCGGAAGAAATGTCATATGAAGAAGGTGCAATGATCGAGCCACTGGCTGTTGCAGTTCACGGAGTAAAGCAGGTTGGTGATGTGAAAGGAATGAACATTGCCGTGCTTGGTGCCGGTCCGATTGGTAATCTTGTGGCGCAGGCAGCAAAGGGAATGGGAGCAGCAAAAGTTATGATCACGGATGTCAGTGATCTCCGTCTGGATAAGGCGAAAGAATGTGGCATTGATGTCTGTGTGAATACAAAAGAAAAAGATTTCGGTGAAGCAATGTTGGAAACATTCGGACCAGACAAAGCCGATGTGATTTATGATTGTGCAGGAAATAACATCACAATGGGACAGGCAATCAAGTATGCAAGAAAAGGAAGCATTATTGTATTGGTTGCAGTGTTTGCAGGAATGGCAGAGATTGATCTTGCAGTGGCTAATGATCATGAACTGGATATCAAGAGCACAATGATGTACCGGCACGATGACTATGTTGACGGAATCAGACTTGTAAATGAAGAAAAGGTTCATTTAAGACCACTGATCTCAAAAACATTTGCATTCCAGGAGTATCTGAAAGCTTATCAGTATATCGATGATAACCGGGAAACAACGATGAAAGTAATCATTAATGTACAGGAATAAAGATTAGATCAGGAGAGAACAGAAGTTTTGTCAGAAACGCTGATAAGGAGGAGCCATGGGAAACGAGGGTAAGAATGGAAAAGTGCCATTGATCAGTAAAATTGCATATGGATTTGGTGATGTCGGATGCAATTTCAGTTGGATGTTTGTAAGTAATTTTTTAATGATATTTTATACAGATGTGTTTGGAATCAGTATGGCGGCTGTTTCAGCATTGATGTTATTTTCAAGATTCTGGGATGCGATTAATGATCCGATTGTCGGAGGGTTGACGGATAAGACAAAAACAAGATGGGGACGTTACCGTCCATGGCTGCTTGTTGCAGCACCCATTACGGCAGTGCTTTTAATATTGACATTCTGGGCACATCCGGACTGGCCAGATACGGCAAAGGTTATCTATATGATTATTACATATTGCCTGCTTGTACTGGGATACACATGTGTAAATATTCCGTATGGAACACTTTGCGGTGCGATGACACAGGACATTGATGAACGGGCAAAAATTAATACTTCGCGTTCGGTTGCGGCTATGATTGCAATCGGGATTATCAACATTATTACAGTACCTTTGATTGGAAAGCTGGGAAGCCAGAGTGCGAAGAACGGATATTTATTTGTAGCAATTATATATGGATGTATATTTGCGGCATGCCATTTCTTCTGCTTTGCGAAGACGAAGGAGCAGGTGACAATTCCGGAAAAGGAAAAAATATCAATTAAAGTACAGTTAAAAGCCGTGATGCAGAACAGACCGTATATACTTGCATTAATCGGACAGGTTTTATTTGGATTTACATTATATGGAAGAAATGCTGACATTTTATATTATTTTACATATGTAGAAGGAAATGCATCTTATTATACTACTTATTCTATGTGCATTATTATTCCATCCATTATCGGTGCCGCATGTTTTCAACCGGTATTCCGAAAACTTAACAATAAAGGAAGGACAGCTTCGATATTTGCCTTTTTAACAGGTATTTCAATGCTGGCAATGTATTTCTTTAATGTAAAAGATTCAGCAGTTGTATTCTATATTTTGGCAGGCGTTACACAGTTCTTTTTTTCAGGATTTAATACAGCAATCTATGCGATCATTCCGGACTGTGTGGAATACGGAGAATGGAAAACCGGACTTCGGAATGATGGATTTCAATATGCATTCGTTTCTCTTGGAAATAAGATTGGAATGGCGATCGGTACAGCGATGCTTGCGGCATTACTTGGAAAATATGGATACGTGGCAAATCAGGCACAAAATGATACGGTTATCAGTATTATGAAATATGCATTTACAACCATTCCGGGGATTCTGTGGATTGTAACAGCTGTTGTATTATTTTTCTACCGGTTAAATAAAAAACGGTATAATGAAATTGTGGAGGATCTGAAGAATGGAAAAAGAGGTTGATATTGTTGCGTTAGGCGAACTGCTGATTGATTTTACAGAAGCCGGGGATAGAACGTGGCCGTGAAGAGGGAAGATTAATGAGTAGAGCATGCGAAAACGTAACTGAATAAAAATATAGAAGCGCTTTCTGTGCATATGAGTTACTCCATGATTGAATCAGCACAGAAAGCGCTTCTATATTTTTATTCAGGACCGGGAAAGTCAGTTCCTATTGCGTTAAACCGCTTCCCATCTCCCAGAAGCCCCGCAAGGCAGCACCAGTCCGGAATGCGTAACAGGAAGTCCGATCTCCTGTGAATCTACATGTCCGTTCCATTTCTTGAGCTCCGTTCCAAGCATATAAGTCAGAACGGCCGGTGCAAGTCCTGTTGTATAGGAGTTGACCAGAAAGAATAATGGGTCATCCGACAGAATCTGTGTACATAACTTGATCAGCGGATGAATTGCATCCTCGATTTTCCAGATCTCACCTTTAGGTCCACGTCCGTATGACGGAGGGTCCATGATGATGGCATCATAGTGATTGCCACGGCGGATCTCACGCTCTACGAATTTTACACAGTCATCGACCAGCCAGCGGATCGGTCTGTCAGATAATCCGGAAGAGGCTGCATTTTCCTTTGCCCATGCAACCATTCCTTTAGAAGCATCTACATGTGTAACACTTGCTCCGGCAGCAGCGGCTGCGAGAGTAGCACCACCTGTGTAAGCAAAGAGATTCAGTACTTTGATCGGTCTTCCTGCATTTCTGATCTTCTCAGAGAACCAGTCCCAGTTCGTTGCCTGTTCCGGGAAAAGTCCGGTGTGCTTGAAGCTGAAAGGCTTCAGATTAAATGTCAGTTCTTTATAATGAATCTGCCACTGTTCCGGGAGACTGAAGAATTCCCATTCCCCGCCGCCTTTCTTGCTGCGGTGATAGTGGCCGTTCATATGTTTCCATCCACGCTCGGTTTTCGGGGTATCCCAGATAACTTGCGGGTCAGGACGGACCAGAGTGTACTGTCCCCAGCGCTCTAATTTCTCACCTTTACTACAATCTATTACTTCATAATCTTTCCATTGATCTGCAATCCACATAGAATTATATCCTCTTTCTTCTCAAATAATAAGTTTTCATATGTTTGTATTCATTGTGTTCGAATCTGTAGAACATATTACTGTCAGCTTTTTGTATAAAGGTTAATATCGAATATAATTTTTGAAAAAGCTGATCAGGAAAAGTCCTGCAGAGGAATTATAGCATGAAAAATTAAGAAATTCAATTTTACATTTCCATACATTTCCTACATACACTTTACACACATTTAACAATTCGCAGATTTTGGATTTAACATACGTCTTATAAGATAGCTATTGTCGAAAGCGACAAAGAAAAAAATCAGAATAAAAAAGATGAGAATCTAAGGAGAGTATGATTATGAAAATGAAAAAGTTTATCGCAGTTTTATCCGTAGCAACAATGGCAGCAGGACTTGCAGTTGGATGTGGAAGTTCAGATAGTGGTTCTTCTGATGATAAGAGCAGCAAAGGTGACTGGGATTCTTCCAATGATATAACAATCGTTTCCAGAGAAGATGGCTCAGGAACAAGAGGAGCGTTCATCGAACTTTTCGGGATTGAAGAAAAGAAAGACGGCGAAAAAGTAGACATGACAACAGATGATGCACAGATCACAAACAGCACATCCGTAATGCTTACAACAGTAGCCGGAGATGATTACGCAATCGGTTATGTATCACTCGGATCTTTAAATGATACTGTAAAAGCTTTAAAGATCGATGGCGAAGAAGCAACAGAGCAGAACATCAAAGATGGAAAATATAAGATCTGCAGACCATTCAACATTGCAACAAAGAAAGGTGCAGACAATGAACTGGCAAAAGACTTCATCTCATATATCATGAGTAAAGAAGGACAGCAGGTAATCTCAGATAACGGATATATCGGAGATGATTCAGCAGAAGCTTATGCAGGAACAAAACCATCCGGAAAAGTTGTAGTCGGTGGATCTTCTTCTGTATCACCGGTTATGGAAAAACTGATTGAGGCTTATAAGAAAGTCAACACAGGAGCAGAGATCGAACTTCAGACAACAGACTCTACAACAGGTATGACATCAGCAATCGATGGAAGTTATGATATCGGAATGGCTTCTCGTGAATTACAGGATGATGAGGAAGACAAACTTGACAGCCAGGCAATCGCAACAGACGGTATCGCAGTTATTGTGAATAAAAACAACACAACAGATGAGCTGAGCAGCGATCAGGTAAAAGACATTTACACAGGCAATGCAGTTGCCTGGGATGAGGTAGTAAAATAATATGAAATCAAAAGCATGGACGGAAAAATTCATGCAGGTAATATTTGCAGTTGCCGCCTGCGCTTCGGTGCTGGCGGTTGCTCTCATTTGTATATTCTTATTTGCAAATGGTATTCCTGCAATGAGTAAGATTGGATTTGGAAAATTCTTAACCGGCGAGTTGTGGAGACCGAAAAATGATATTTACGGAATCTTTCCAATGATCGTCGGAAGTTTATATGTGACAGCAGGTGCGATCATCATTGGTGTACCGATCGGAATTCTGACAGCTGTATTTATGGCTTTCTATTGTCCGAAAGCAATCTACAGACCTTTGAAAATGGCTACGGAACTTCTGGCGGGAATTCCGTCCGTTGTATATGGATTCTTCGGACTGGTCGTTCTGGTACCGTGGGTAAGAGAAATCGGACGAAGTCTTCACCGGGGCGGCAACGGAAGCAGTATGATCACTGCATCCATTCTGCTTGGAATGATGATCCTGCCAACGGTCATCGGTCTGACAGAATCAGCACTCAGAGCAGTTCCGACACAGTATTACGAAGGTGCTGTGGCACTTGGCGGAACACATGAAAGAGCAATCTTTACAGTTGTACTTCCGGCAGCAAAATCTGGTGTGGTCGCAGCAATCGTTCTTGGAATCGGACGTGCGATCGGAGAGACCATGGCTGTGATCATGGTAGCAGGTAACCAGCCGAGAATGCCGCGTGGAATCTTCCAGGGAGTCAGAACGCTGACAGCCAATATCGTAATCGAGATGGGATATGCATCGGGACTTCACAGAGAGGCACTGATCGCAACAGGTGTGGTACTTTTCGTATTCATCCTGCTTCTGAACTTCTGTGTGGCACTTTTGAACAGGGGGAAGAATCATGAGTAATAATGAAATGACTTTGAAAGACAAATTAAAAGCCTATACGAGAACACCGGGTTCTCTGATCGTGATGCTTCTGGTCATGCTTTCAGCGATCCTTACATTTGCAGTACTGATATTCCTGATCGTGTACGTAGTTGTCCACGGAGTGCCGTATCTGAAGCCGTCGATCTTTTCGCTTCATTATACATCAGAGAATGCATCCCTGATGCCGGCGTTTATTAATACCGTGATTATGACATTTTTATCACTTTTGATCGCTGTTCCATTTGGTATCTTCTCAGCAATCTTCCTTGTGGAATATGCAAAGAGAGGAAACAAATTCGTAGAAGTCATCAGACTTACGACAGAGACATTGCAGGGAATTCCATCCATTGTATATGGACTTTTCGGAATGTTATTCTTCGTAACAACCTGCGGGTGGGGTTTTTCCATATTAGCAGGTGCATTTACCCTTGCGATCATGGTACTTCCGTTGATCATGCGAAGTACAGAAGAAGCATTGAAAGCCGTACCGGATTCATACAGAGAAGGAAGCTTTGGACTTGGTGCAGGAAAACTCCGTACCGTATTCCGCATCGTACTTCCGTCAGCGGTACCGGGAATCCTGGCAGGTGTGATCCTGGCGATCGGACGAATCGTCGGAGAGACAGCAGCGCTGATCTATACAGCGGGAACCGTTGCAAAGGTACCAAGTAATGTATTCGGCTCCGGACGTACTCTTGCGGTTCATATGTACAACTTATCCAGTGAAGGACTCTATATGAATCAGGCATATGCAACAGCAGTTGTGCTTCTGGTACTGGTTGTACTGATCAATACTATATCAGGTATGATTGCAAAACGAATCACGAAATCGTAAAGAAAAGAATAGATGAGGAACAGGAAGGAATCTTAAATGAGTAAAATAAGTATTAAGAATATGGATCTGCACTATGGTGATTTCCATGCTCTGAAAAATGTGAATCTTGAGATAGAAGCGAATAAGATCACAGCATTTATCGGACCATCCGGATGTGGTAAATCTACATTGTTAAAATCCATCAACCGGATGAATGATCTGGTAGAAGGCTGCAGGATCGACGGACAGATTCTTCTGGACGGTCAGGACATTTTCCATGATATTGATGTGAATCTGCTTAGAAAAAGAGTCGGAATGGTATTCCAGAAACCGAATCCATTCCCGATGAGCATCTATGACAATGTTGCATACGGACCAAGAACACACGGAATCCGTTCGAAAGCAAAGCTGGATGATCTGGTAGAAAAATCCTTAAGAGATGCAGCCATCTGGAATGAATGTAAAGACAGATTAAAGACAAGCGCGCTTGGAATGTCAGGCGGACAGCAGCAGAGACTCTGTATCGCAAGAGCATTGGCTGTACAGCCGGAAGTTCTTCTGATGGATGAGCCGACAAGCGCACTTGATCCAATCTCTACATCGAAGATTGAAGACCTTGCGATGGAGCTGAAAAAAGATTATACTATCGTTATGGTAACACATAATATGCAGCAGGCTGTACGTGTATCAGATAACACAGCATTCTTCCTGTTGGGAGAAGTGATCGAGTATAATGAGACAGAAAAATTATTCTCCATTCCGGCGGATAAAAGAACAGAAGATTATATTACAGGGAGGTTTGGTTAAGATATGCGTAATCGATTTGATCAACAGTTGGAGTTACTTAATAAACAGCTTATTTACATGGGTGAGTTGTGTGAAGAGGCGATTGGAAAAGCAACGACTGCATTAAAAGAAGGAAGCATGGAACAGGCAGAGAAAGTAAGAATTGCAGATGAAGAGATCGATCAGGCGGAGACAGATATTGAAAGACTTTGCTTAAGACTTCTTCTTCAGCAGCAGCCGGTAGCAAGAGATTTGAGACAGATATCCGCAGCACTTAAGATGATTACCGATATGGAGCGCATCGGAGATCAGGCATCAGATATTGCAGAGATTATTATCACTGAAGACAAATCAGAAGCGCAGGATATTCCGATGATCATCAAGATGTCAGAGGCGGCCAGCAAAATGGTCCGTGACAGTGTCAATGCTTACGTAGAGAAAGATCTGGATCTGGCAAGAAAAGTAATGGAAAATGATGATGTGGTAGATGAACTTTTTGAGGAAGTGAAGACGACATTGATTAATTTCATTGCTGAAAATAAAGGTCTGCAAGGTGTGGAAGCAATCGATCTGATTATGGTTGCCAAATATCTGGAGCGTATTGCAGACCATGCAACGAATATCGCAGAGTGGGTGGAATTCTCAATTACAGGAATCCACAAATCATCTGTAGTATAAAGAAGGAGAATGAGGAATGATTTTTTGTGTAGAAGATGACGGTAATATACGGGAACTGGTGGTGTATACCCTGGAAAGTACAGGGTTTCAGGCACGCGGATTCGAAGATGGAAGTTCATTCCTTGAAGCTCTGGCATTAGAGACGCCAGAGCTTGTTCTGCTTGATATCATGCTGCCGGGAGAAGACGGAATGGAGCTTTTGAGAAAGTTAAAAGCATCAAAGAAAACGAAAGACATTCCTGTTATTATGGTTACGGCAAAAGGTGCAGAATATGACAAAGTAAAAGGACTGGATGCCGGGGCTGATGACTATGTGACGAAACCTTTTGGTATGATGGAACTGATCTCACGTATCAAGGCGGTATTAAGACGCAGTGCGAAGGGAAGTGTATCCAGTGAAGATACATTTGAGATCGGAGAGATCCGGTTAGATCCAAAGAAACATGAAGTGACAGTTCATGGAGAAGTAGTGAATCTGACCCTGAAAGAATATGAATTACTGAAGCGCCTGATGAAGAATTCGAACATTGTGCTTACCAGAGACCAGCTTCTGGAGGATATCTGGGGTTATGATTTCGACGGGGAGACGAGAACCGTGGATGTGCATGTCAGAACCTTAAGACAGAAGCTCGGAGATGCAGGTGAACAGATTGAGACGGTCCGGGGAGTCGGATACCGTATGAGTAGGTAATAATATGAAACAAAGTATGAGAAAAAAGATCCAGAGCAGTATGATCCTTGTGATTGCGCTGACATTGATCATAGCCTATGCGATCACTACACTGGTCGTATATCGCCAGACGATCCATATCATGGAAGGCGAAGTCAGACAGGAGGCGGATTATATCAATGTAGCAATCGATACCTCCGGAGAATCTTATCTGAAGATAATGGATAAGGTGCATAAGGATACAAGAATTACACTGATCGATTCAGACGGAAATGTAAAATATGATTCCAAAGAAGATGAAGTAACGTTTCAGAATCATAAGAACCGTCCGGAAGTAAAAGAAGCATTAAAAACAGGAAGCGGACAGGACATTCGAGAGTCCAATACGCTGAATAAAGAGATGTTCTATTATGCAGTGAAATTGGAAAATGGAGATATCCTGCGTGTATCAAAGACGGTAGATACCGCATTCCGGACAGCGATGAAAGTATTTCCGGTGATGGGACTGATCGCAGTGATCATGCTTGCATTTGCAAGTGCACTTGTAAAATGGCAGGTAACGAGACTGATCCGTCCGATCAACAGACTGGATCTTGAGAATCCATTGGAGAATGACGTGTACGAAGAATTAACACCACTTTTACAGAGTATCGATAAGCAGAATAAAGAAAAAGATGCGGTTGCCAATATGAGAAAAGAATTCTCGGCAAACGTGTCGCATGAATTAAAGACTCCGCTTACATCTATTTCAGGTTATGCGGAGATCATGAAAAATGGATTGGTAAAACCGGAAGATATGACGGGGTTTGCAGAACGTATTTATAATGAAGCAAGCCGCCTGATCACGCTGGTAGAAGATATTATCAAGCTATCCAAACTGGATGAGGGCAATGTAGAGCTGGAAAAAGAAGAAGTAGATCTTTATAAGTTGACAAGAGAGATCCTGACCAGACTTTCGCCACAGGCAGCGAAGAGAAAAGTACATGTAGAGGTGACGGGAGAGCCGGTAGAATACGTGGGAATCCGCCAGATCCTGGATGAGATGATCTACAATATCTGTGAAAATGCGATCAAGTATAACAAAGAAGGCGGAAAGTTAACCGTCTGGGTAGGCAATACCCTGCAGGGCAAGAAAATCTGTGTCACAGATACTGGAATCGGAATACCGGAAAATGAAACGGATCGTATCTTCGAACGTTTCTATCGTGTAGATAAAAGCCATTCCAAAGAAACCGGCGGAACCGGCCTTGGACTGTCAATCGTAAAACACGGAGCCATGCTTCACGGAGCCAAGATCCATGTAGACAGTAAACTGGGCGAAGGAACGAAGATAGAGCTCATATTTTAATTGAGAAACTACAGACAGGTTATGAAATAAGAAGTAAAAAGATAGAATATAGCAGAAAAAGCGGATTCCAGGCCCAGCACACGGAATCCGCCTTTTTAAAACTATATAGCATGACAAGAACAGGGACATAATATCTTTTCTGGTTCGTCCTTGTTTTACACAACATAGTTTTGGAAAAATATAGAAGTTTTTTAAGAAATCTTAAGAATTATTTGCGTATGTCTTTAAGAAATCAAGCCTACAATAACTTCAAGAAATAGGTAAGGAGGCTTATAGTTATGGACAAGATCAGTATTATCATTCCGTGTTTCAATGAAGAAGAAGCATTGCCGATCTATTATACCGAAATGAAAAAAGTTATGGACACCATGAAGAAACAGACCGATTTCGAATTGATATTTGTAGATGACGGATCATCCGATAGAACATATAAGGTTATGAAAGAATTACACAGAAAGGACGGAAGATGCCAGTATCTTTCCTTTTCCAGAAACTTTGGAAAAGAAGCGGCTATTTATGCAGGACTTCAGAATGCAGGCGGTAATTATGCGGCAATTATGGATGTGGATCTGCAGGATCCGCCGTCACTTCTGCCGGAGATGTACAGAATTCTGAAAGAAGAACCATATGACAGTGTGGCAACCAGACGTTCAACCAGAAAGGGAGAACCAAAGATCCGGTCATTTTTATCCAAAGAATTTTATAATGTGATCAATAAGATATCGAAGACAGAGATCGTAAGCGGTGCCAGAGATTACCGTCTGATGAACCGTAAGATGGTAGATGCGGTTCTGGAGATGAGTGAATACAACCGATTTTCAAAAGGAATCTTCGGCTGGGTCGGTTTCCGTACGAAATGGCTGGAATATGAGAATATCGAAAGATCTGCCGGAGAAACAAAATGGAATGTAAAGAAATTATTCATTTATTCTCTGGAGGGGATTACGGGATTTTCTGTGGTGCCATTGTCGATCGCATCGTATATGGGAGTTCTGTTTTGCGGATTATCATTCCTGATGATCGTTGCAATCGTAGTTCGTACACTGATCTGGGGAGACCCGGTGGCCGGATGGCCGTCGCTGGTCTGTATCCTGTTCGGTGTGGGCGGTGTACAGCTTCTGTGTACCGGAATTCTGGGACAGTATCTTGCCAAGACATATCTGGAAGTAAAGAACCGTCCGGTATACCTGTTAAAGGATTCCAGTAAAGAAGAACAGAGGATTATGATGATGCCATTATCACAGAACATGCGGAGGAAGAGTTATGGGAAAGGAAAAGAAGTGCACTCTGTATAAGAAATATACTTCATATAAGAAATGCATTCCATACCTGATACTTGCCGGATTTACATTTTTTTTCTGCTGGTGGTTTGTGGGAAGACATGGAATCTTTGGAGCAAAAGTAGACTGGCTCAGTCAGCATAGTGTGCTGCCGGATTATTTCCGGCAGCAGTTTTATGCAACGGGAAAGATATTTCCGGAATTTGCGCCGAATCTGGGCGGAGGTCAGAACATTTATCATTTTGCTTATTACGGACTATACAGTCCATTGATTCTGCCGTCATATCTGCTCCCATTTGTGAAAATGTCAGATTACATCATGGTGATCAGCATAACAGGTCTGACGGTTTCGGTACTGCTTTTTTATTACTGGCTGAAAAGCAGAAAGATGGATACAGGCGTTGCTTTTATCATATCGCTGATGTTCCTGCTGGCGGGCCCGATGATCGGACAGTACAGCGGTCAGATCATGTTCGTAGATTATATGCCGTTCTTATGTCTGGCACTTATAGGTGTGGACCGGTATTTTGAAAAAGAAAAAAGCGGTCTTTTTACAGTTAGTGTATTTCTGATGATCATGACCAGTTTCTATTTCAGTATTGGCGGAATGCTGGTACTGGTTCTTTATGGACTGCACCGGTATTTTGAACAAAGAGAAGGATGCAGAGTCACGGTCAGAGGCTTTTTAGTGGATGGACTGTGTTTTGTTCGTCCAATGATTCTGGCAGTACTTATGAGTAGTTTCTTCCTGGTACCAACGGTACTTGCACTGGCGGGTGGTAGAAGTAAAGGGCAGAATACATCGCTTACTACCCTTTTCGTTCCGCAGATCACGGTAGAACGATTCGCTTACAGCATCTATGGAATCGGACTTACAACACTTGTGATCACCGTTTTGATCACAGGACTTCTGTACCGGAAAGTATATGAGAGAGTGCTCACATATGGATGTGTGATCGTGCTTGTCATTCCGGTATTTGCTTACTTATTGAATGGCGGACTGTATATCAGAGATAAGGTATTCATTCCATTTCTGCCATTGTTGTGTTATCTGATTGCTATTTATCTGGAAAAATGCAGGAAAGAGAAATTGTCTCTTATTGCAGGAATGGTTCCGTATATCATTACAACGGTATTTGTTTATATAGCAAGAAACCAGTTTACATCTAAAGGAATAGAGGAAAACGTATGGAAGGCATTACTTGCAGAAAGTGTTCTGTTCCTGATATGTTATGTGCTTTATTGTGCAGTGAAGAGCCACTGCAAAGAGACAAAAGAGATTCTGATGCTGGCACTGCCGTCGGTGCTATGTCTGGCGGTCACGATGAATACCTTTTATCAGATGGAGCCGGACCGGTATGTCAGTCACAAACTGTACCGGGATGTTGCAGGAGAACATAATGAACAGGCGGTAAAAGAAGCTTTGAAAAATGATGGTGGATATTACCGCACAGAACAGATGGGCAATGACGATGAAAATGCAGCGGATTTAAACCGGATCTGGGATGCGGGGCAGAATATTACTTCAATCTATTCATCGGCATACAATTCTGAATATCAGACATTTCGTCAGAAGACATTCGGACTGGAAGAACCGTTTCGGAATGTGATGATGCAGTCGGTATCGAAGAATCCGGTATTTTGCCGGATGATGGGAGTACGCTATATCGTATCAGATTCTGATGTAACGGGATATGCTCTGGTTAAGAAATGTGAAAAAACCGGCATATATCAGAATAATGACGCGGCACCGGTCATGTATGCAACAGATCGTGTGATGACGGAAAAAGAATATAACAAACTTGCATTTCCATATAATCAGACGGCATTTCTGGAATATGCAGTTGTTGGAGAACATACGGAATCTTCAGATCAGAACATAATGACAGCTTATACGCCTGTTAGTCTGAAAATGGCCGACAATCATAAAGCGCAAAATGGAGCCGGCAATAGAACCACAGATATAGGGAAGAAAAACGGAAATGAAAGAAAAGTCGGAACGTGGATCCATGAAAAAGAAGATGGCTGGAAGATCCATGCGAAGAAGATAAAAAAGATAACATTTTCCATTCGACAGGTGCAGCAGGAAACGACACAACAAGAGGGGCAGAGACAGATTCTTTTCCTGAGCTTCCGTGTGGACAATGCACGTCCGAATAAGGACGTGGCAGTCTGGATCAACGGAATCCGTAATAAACTAAGCGCAAAAGATCATGTATATTATAATGAAAATAAAACATTTATCTATGCAGTGCCGTTAAAGGATGGAGAAGATACTATTTCTGTAACATTTGGCAAAGGAAAATATCAATTAAGCCATGTACAGGCATATCTTGGCAGTCTGCCGGAACGGTCAAAAACGTTATATCAGTCAGAAGTTCAGGTGGATAAAAAGCTGACGAAAGATAATGTGATACAGGGAACGATACAGGTAAAGAATGATGGCTGGTTCATTACATCCATCCCGTATGACACACATTTTAAGATGTACATCGATGGAAAAGAGACGAAGATACAAAAGGTAAATACAGCATTTCTTGGATGTGAGATCGGAAGTGGGAAGCATGAAGTGAGGATCGTCTATCATGCACCGGGGGCAACAGAAGGAAAAGTATTTTCAATGATTGGAATAGTCGGATTCGTGTTATTACTTGTATTGTAATGATACGATGATATCTATATGCAGCAGCAGATTTGTGGAAAATCACTGCTGTATATTTGCATTTTATAAAAAAGAAGAGTATGATGTTAAATGTTTTTTTATACTTAAATAAGGAAGAAAAATGGAAACAGACAACAGGGCAAGACGAGGATGAGAACATGAAGATCATAGAAACATATGGAAACTATATAGAAAAATGGAGTAATGAAAATCCGGGCAGAGCAAGATGGCTTTTGAAGACCGGATGGAAGGCACAGAATCTGAAGTTCCGGTTCGCACCGGACAAAAGACTGATGCCGGCAGAGCAGTATCTGGCAAGGCTTATGATGGATACGATGATAAGACCGCTGGAACGTCCGGAAGAAAGTGCAATTGTCAGTATCTTTACTCCTTGTGAAATTTTACAGGAAGCAGGATTACATCCATACAATGTAGAAGGATTTTCCTGCTATCTTTCTGCATCTAAGGCAGAAAGAGCATTTTTACAACAGGCGGAGAATACGGGCATATCCGAGACACTTTGCAGTTATCACAAGACATTTATCGGAGCGGCGCAGAAGAAAGTACTTCCGAAACCAAAGTGTATTGTATACACGAATCTGACCTGTGATGCAAACCTTCTGACATTTAAGAAGCTGGCAAAGATGTATGATGTACCGATCTTTGCTATCGATGTGCCGATGCAGCAGAACGAAGACAATGTACAGTATGTGGCAGACCAACTTCGTAAACTGAAAGACTTTATAGAAGAATGCACAGGCAAAAAGATTACAGATGAGACATTAACAGAACGACTGAGAAGAAGCAAGCGGACGCTGGAAAAATTCGCACAGTATGAAAAGGAAAGTGCGGACAGATATATCCCTGCAGACCTTGTTACGCCACTCTATGCAGGTATGACAAATAATCTGCTGTTGGGAACAGAAGAAGAGGAAACGTATGTGGACCGTCTCCTGAACGATGTGAAGAAGGCCCCGGCAAAAAAGGGAAAGAAGATTTACTGGATGCACACTATTCCGTTCTGGTCAGATGCGGTGAAGAATGAACTTTGCTTTCAGGAAAAAGCGCAGATCGTTGGATGTGAACTGAGCCGTGTCTGTGAGCCGGATTTTGATCCGGAGAAGCCTTATGAAGCGATGGCGAGACGTATGGTGTATCATGCATTAAATGGAAGTGCGATCAGAAGAATCGAAGCAGGAATCTGTCATGCAAAGGAGACAGGAGCAGACGGTGTTGTTTGGTTCGGACACTGGGGATGTAAGCATACCCTTGGAGCAGCACAGCTTGCCAAGCGCAAATTCGAAGAACAGGGAATCCCGCTTCTGATCCTGGACGGCGATGGATGCGACAGAAGTCATGGCGGAGAAGGGCAGACATCTACCAGACTCGGGGCATTCTTAGAGATGCTGAATACAGAAACGGATGAAAATACGGACAGACAGGAGGAATCGCACGATGAATAAAACATATTATGTCTGTAAATATACCCCAATCGAACTCTTAGAAGCGTTCGGCGGGGAATGTCAGAACCTGAATGAGATGCCGCAGGGCTTTGACCATGCGGATCAGATAGCGCATCCGAACATCTGCGGATTCGGCAAGGCTCTTCTGGAAGCTGTGATGAGCGGAAAGGTAAAGGAACTGGTGCTGGTCAACTGTTGTGATACGATCCGGAGTGTCTATGATATTCTGGAAGACAGTGGAAAACTGGATTTCTTATATATGATCGATGTGCTTCATTGTGATGCAGAGTGCAGCAGAGAACGTACAGCAGTGCAGTTAAAAGGTCTTGCGAAAGCATATGGAGAATATAAAGGCACAACATTTGATGAAGAAAAGTTCCGTCAGGCATTCAAGAAGCCGGAACACATTGTAAAGCCGCATATCAGTGTGCTGGGTGCACGTATGGGAAATGAACTTTTTGATATGGTGCAGAAGAGTATGCCGTATCCGGTGGAAAATGATACCTGTGTCAACAACCGTTCGGTGGGCGAGACAGAGCCGCCAAAGGAATTGGAATTTGATGAACTGATGGTATGGTATGCGAAAGAACTTCTCGGACAGATTCCATGTATGCGTATGATGGATCACAGTGGAAGAAAGAGATTATACAATGACCCGGGATTAAAGGGGATTATTTATCATACCGTGAAATTCTGCGATTTTTACAGTTTTGAATACGCACAGATCAAACAGAATGTGACCGTACCACTTTTGAAGATCGAATCGGATTATACCGTACAGAGCAGCGGACAGCTTCTGACAAGATTAGAAGCATTTGCAGAGAGCATGAATATGGAAGAACTGGAAGGGAAGGAACTGAAGATGGGAAAAGGATATTTCGCCGGAATAGACAGCGGATCAACAAGTACAGATGTAGTAATTCTTGATAAAGACCAAAATATCGTGACAGGGATCATCCTGCCGACAGGTGCGGGAGCAGCAATCGGAGCAGAGCGTGCACTGGAAGAAGCACTGAAGGATGCGGGACTTCAGAGAGAAGACATCGATGCAATGGTTACAACCGGATACGGAAGAACGGCTATTTCAGATGGTGATAAGAGTATTACGGAGATTACCTGTCATGCAAGAGGGGCACATTTCCTGAACCCGGAAGTCCGTACCGTTATTGATATCGGAGGACAGGATAGTAAGGTCATCCGCCTGGATGAAAATGGAGCCGTTGCCAACTTCGTCATGAATGATAAATGTGCAGCCGGAACCGGAAGATTCCTGGAGATGATGGCAAGAACCATGGAAATGAGTCTGGACGATATGGGAAAGGCAGGTCTGTCATATAAGGAAGATATTACAATCTCCAGCATGTGTACCGTATTTGCAGAATCGGAAGTGGTATCACTGATCGCACAGAATAAGGCAACCGATGATATCGTACACGGACTGAATAAGGCTGTTGCGTCCAAGACAGCAGCACTGGCAAAACGTGTCGGCGGCGAGGAACGCTATATGATGACCGGAGGAGTGTCAAAGAACCAGGGACTGGTGAAGACACTGGAAGAGAAGCTTGGAACGACACTGGTGATCAGCGATAAGGCACAGCTTTGTGGAGCACTGGGAGCTGCATTATTTGCTAAGGATATGGTTACAGAGTAAGCGTTCTTAGCAAGATCTTAACAGTAGAAAAATAGATAGGATTGGAATTCTGTGATAATATAAAGAATATAGTGAATAGTCAGAAAATTGTAGAATAATTAACACAGAAAGGCATGAATATTTATTGAATTTATATCGGACAAAATTATCAGAGAAATTAAAAGAGTCATTGGAAGCGGTGGTACCGATCATCGCGATCGTATTGATATTAAGCTTTACGATCGCACCGGTGCCGCCGGGCATTCTGATGGCTTTTATTATTGGAGCGATCCTTCTGGTGGTGGGAATGATGTTCTTCACACTGGGGGCGGAGATGTCGATGACACCAATGGGAGAGAGGATCGGAACCCGGATCGCACAGTCAAAAAGGCTGCCGGTGATCATCGGGTTGTGTTTTGTACTTGGATTTATCATCACAATATCGGAACCGGATCTGCAGGTGCTGGCCGGGCAGGTACCTTCGGTATCAAATATGACACTGATTCTGGCGGTTGCCGTGGGAGTCGGAATTTTTCTGGTGGCCGCTGTATTGCGTATGTTATTTTCAAAACCGCTGTCCTATATGCTGTTGATCTTTTATCCGGTGGTGTTCATCCTGACTTTTTTTGTATCGAAGGATTTTCTGGCGATTGCATTTGATTCGGGTGGTGTGACAACCGGACCGATGACGGTACCGTTTATCATGGCACTGGGAATCGGATTCTCTGCGGTACGTAGTGATAAATACGCAGAGACGGACAGTTTCGGTCTGGTATCGTTGTGTTCGATCGGCCCGGTGCTGGCGGTATTGCTTCTTGGTATTATCTATCATCCACAGGGTGGCAGCTATTCCGAGACTGTAATACCGGATGCAGAGACATCTGTAGCATTATGGAAATTATTCGAGTCCGGAATCCCACATTATATGAAAGAAATCGGTGGCTCACTGCTTCCGATTATTCTGTTCTTCACATTCTTTCAGGTGGTATCCCTGAAATTAAAAAAGAAAACGCTGATCAAAATTTTGGTCGGTATCCTGTATACATACATTGGACTGGTATTATTCCTGACAGGGGTAAATGTAGGATTTATGCCGGTAGGTAATTATTTGGGACAGGTGATCGCAGGGCTTCCTTACCGCTGGGTGATCATCCCGATCGGTATGCTGATCGGTTACTTTATCGTAAAGGCAGAGCCGGCGGTATATGTGCTGATGGAGCAGGTAGAAGAGCTGACCTCTGGAGCAATACCGGGAAAAGCAATGGGATATAGCCTGTCGCTTGGCGTTGCATTTTCCCTTGGATTGGCGATGATACGTGTGCTGACAGGTATCTCGATCCTGTGGTTTCTGGTACCGGGGTATGCACTGGCACTAATCTTGACGTTATTCGTGCCGAAGATATTTACGGCGATCGCATTTGACTCCGGCGGTGTTGCATCCGGACCGATGACAGCAACCTTCTTACTTCCGTTTGCACAGGGAGCATGTGAAGCGGTTGGCGGAAATGTGGTAACGGATGCATTTGGAGTGGTAGCAATGGTAGCAATGACACCGCTTATCACGATACAAATCCTGGGTGTGGTGTATCAGTATCAGGAGCGTAAGAAGGATAAAGAAGAGATGCTCGCGCAGCCTGTTAAGGTATTACCGCTGGAGGCATATGGGGATGCGGATATCATAGAGTTGTAAGGGAGAATTTATGAGTAAGGTATATATGATGGTGACCATCACGAACAGAAACAAACGAAAAGATTTCCGAACATTTTTTAAAGAGTACGGACTTCCTGTATTTCTGGAAACGATCGGAAGGGGGACGGCACAGAGTGAAGTGCTGGATTATTTCGGCCTGGAAGAATCGGAAAAGTTGTTATTTCTTGCAATCGTAACAGGAGAGACGTGGAAAAAGCTGCGCCGGGGACTGATCACGAAGATGCTGATCGATGTACCGGGGACAGGGGTATCGTTCATTGTGCCGCTTAGCAGCGTGGGCGGAAGAAAGACACTGCAGTTTCTTGTAAATGAACAGGAATTTGAAAAAGAGGAGGAGACTTCGATGAAAGATACAGATTATGAACTTCTGGTAGCAATCGCAAATCAGGGATATATCGACACGGTCATGGATGCGGCAAGGTCAGCAAAGGCCGGAGGCGGAACTGTGATCCATGCAAAAGGAACCGGGATGGAACTTGCAAAAAAGTATCTCGGGGTATCACTGGTGGAAGAAAAAGAAGTCATTCTGATCGTAACGAAGAGCAGAGAGAAGAATCAGATCATGAAAGCAATCATGGAGCAGGCCGGTCTCGACAGCAAAGAACGTACGATAGTGTTCTCGCTGCCGGTGACCAGTGTTGCGGGGATACGAATGCTGGAGGAAGATATTCAGGATGATTTGTTATAGGTTGCCTGAAAATTTTATGGAATTCAGTATTTTATACAAATCTTTTTTTAATACATCATTTTCAATATCTTGCACTGCATTGAAACTTCGGACGCCTACTCCGATAATATAATCACCATTTTGAATATATGCCTGTTCAAAAGCAATCGTTTTTTGTTCCTTTTTGAATCCAAGGGCATGTAAAAGATATGATACAGGATTCTGGGATGGAGAGATGAATTCTTCAACCGGATCATATGGCCAGTACACTGTAACTTCATTGCAGGTATGCCCATCTACTGTAAATGTGTCGTTTAAGGTTATCTTTTTAATCACAGAATCCTTGGAAACATTTAACAGGTAGTCCATATCAATGTCGCAATCGTCAGTGATTGCTACACCTTGCTTTTTATAAGAGATAATCCCAAGAGTAAATACTTCTTCATCTAAGTCATCAGAGGATAAAATAATTGTGTATGAAGCTTCGTTTTTATCTATACAATTCTCTGTATCGATATAGTATCCATCTGGAACGGTATAGGTCAGAAGCTGATTGATATTTTCACCGGTGTAATTTACCGGTGTTTCCTGTGAGGTTTTGTCAGTTTTGGAACTGCCGCAAGAGGCTGAGACTATCATGATAAGTGAAATCATAATGAAACTTGTAAAAAGATATTTTCCTTTCATAGTAACCACCGCTTTCTTTGAAACATTCTTTTTGGGAAACGAGAGAAAATGATAAGCTATATAAGGGTTTTGTTGATAATTTATTATAGCATATAACTTTTAAACAAGCATTAAATTTTGCTGAAAAAAGAAACGACGAACGCCACAAACCTTCCGGCCCGTGGCGTTCGTTGTCGTTATAGTTATCTAAAGGAATGAGAGTAAAGTGTTGCACCGGATTCCCGGTGTGCTACTTTATGAGGGGGAGATAGTTGATTTTGTCTCTCTCAACTATCTGAATTTATTATAAAAAACAAATATGTCTAAAGTATGTTAAATTCCTTAAAGAAATCGGAAAAATCTTAAGAAGAGCTTAAGAGCTTATAAAGAGAATGAAAACCGGAAAAAGCAGTTGACTTTTTCATGAAAATCGAATATTATATATAGAATCTCTTTGCACTGAATATATCCAATACGGATAAGGGATAACAGTACAAACTGATCAGGCTACATTCATTTTTTATAAGAATAAAATCGAGAAAAATGATGTGCATGCCGGGCCGGTCGATTACCGGCAGCAGATGAGACGATATATCATACATCTGTGGGACAGTAAGTAGAAAGTTCCACAGGTGTATTTTTTTGCAAAAAGCAGTCTTGTAAATAGAATACGGAGGAACAGTAGTCTCACCTTAGGTGCCATAGGAGACATGACATTATTAAAAATGGAGGTTATCTTATGACAAGTCAAAAACAACAATTAAATGAACAGAAAATGATCAATCATTTATCAACCGTGGGAATTCTTGGAAATGTCATTCTGACAGCGTTCAAACTGCTGGCAGGAATTATCGGACATTCGGGAGCCATGATATCCGATGCGGTTCATTCATTATCGGATGTGTTTGCCACATTCATTGCATTTCTCGGGGTAAAATTATCTAAGAAATCGGCGGACAGCGAACATCCATACGGTCATGACAGATTGGAATGTGTAGCATCGATGGTGCTTGCAGCCATTCTTCTTGCAACGGGTATTGGTATTGGAATGAGTGGTGTGAAGACGATCATAGCCGGTGATTACAGTCATTTGCAGGCACCGGGAACGATCGCACTTGTGGCAGCTATCGTGTCGATTCTTACAAAAGAGGGGATGTTCTGGTATACCAGACATTATGCGAAGATTCTAGATTCCGCAGCATTCATGGCAGATGCATGGCATCACAGATCAGATGCATTTTCTTCCGTTGGTTCACTGATTGGTATAGGTGGTGCAATGTTTGGATTTCCTGTGCTGGATCCGCTGGCAAGTGTAGTTATCTGTATTTTTATCCTGAAAGTAGCATTTGATATTTTCAAAGATGCACTGGATAAGATGCTGGATACTTCATGCAGTGAAGAATATGAAGAGAAACTGGCAGACTATATCAGAAAGAGCCGGGGAGTAGAAAGACTGGATCTGTTAAGAACGAGAATGTTCGGCAACAAGGTGTATATCGATGCAGAGATTGCAGTAGATGGAACACTTTCGTTGAAAGATGCGCATGCAATTGCAGAGGATGTGCACGACAATGTAGAAAAGAAGTTTCCGAATACAAAGCATATTATGATTCATGTAAATCCGGCATAATGGAAAAAATACCGCAGCTTTCAAATTTTGAAAAAGCTGCGGTATTTTTTCTTTGTTGGTGTTGTCTGAAAAATTTAATTCTGCTAATGAAAGTATGTTTTCGTTTGTGCTATGAGTTATAACCTTTTACGTATACAAAGCTGTCTGTATCATTGTCACGCTGCATCGTATAGTGATGATTGAGCATAGCTTCAATAAGTTCCTGTCCCTGGTTTTCTACGGCGACCAGAGTCATATCTAATGCATCTTCCAGTTCCTGTACCGTCATATCGTCCAGAAATACTTGTTCTCCGCTTCTTAACATATTGCATGTGATAAGAAGTGTGTCACCAAGATCGGTGCCGGAGGCTTTCTTTTCCAGAAGCTGGGCTTTGAGATCCTGACCGGTGATCAGACCGGATACGGTAACAGTCTCGCCAAAGAAATCATTGCGGATCGCAAATACATTGATCTTAATATATGGGAATGCTTTCATGATCTCCTCTGCGAATCCGGCAAGGGTACTGTAGGCAAGCTTGCCTGTTGCAATGGTAAGTGTACGGCAGGTCTCATTTTTCCAGGTCTCATAGTTGTCATTCTGCTTCAGAGCTTCCAGAGCGTCATGGAATTCTGTCTTTAAAAGACGCATCATGCCAACTCCGTTTTCCAGCTGGATATATCCATCATAGCGTTCTTCTTCCGGAAAATCACGTTCGGCAAGAATATACCATTCATCACTTGCCTGTATGAAGTGCAGACCATATTCTTCATAGAATTTTGGCTGATAGCTTTCAATCATATCAATGACTTCACCGGCTTCTTCTTTTGAAAAGAGTTCCAGCGGATAGAGACCTTCACGGTATTTTGTAAGTCCGGCAGGTACAACGGATACACTTCTCATAAAAGGAAGATAGCTGGAAAGATCCTCAATAGAACGTTTTAATTCATCTTTGTCATTTACGCCTTTACATAATACGATCTGACCGTTCATTTCAATATGTGCTTCATACAGATCCTGCAGAAATTTTAGCTTTTCTCCGGCAAACCGGTTATGCAGCATCTTACAGCGGAGCTCTGGATTGGTTGTCTGTACAGAGATATTGATCGGTGCGAGCTGCATATGGATGATGCGGTCAATATCTGCCTGCTTCATATTTGTCATGGTGATATAATTTCCCTGCAGAAATGAAAGACGGGAGTCATCATCCTTAAAATACAGAGTCTCACGCATGCCCGGAGGCATCTGGTCGATGAAGCAGAACATACATTTATTACTGCAGGAGCGGTATTCACTCATCAGTCCATTCTCGAATTCAACTCCAAGTTCATCGTCGTACTCTTTATCGATTTCCAAAAGCCATTCTTCCCCGGAAGGCTTGCGGATCAGGACTTCGACATATTCATCTTTCATCAGATAACGATAATCAAAGACATCCTCAATTTTCTGTCCGTTTATTTTTAACAGTACATCGCCGGGTTCGATTTCCAGTTCTTCAGCAATAGAACCCGGATAGACGGTCTGTATCAGGTGTTCCTGTTCCTTTTTTCTCACAAATATATTCCTCCGTATAAACATTTACCCATATAGACAAAATGATAGCTTATTCTCAGTCTGAGTGCAAGGTAAGAATTATAAAATCAGAACGTAATTTTTGGATAAATTGATGAAAAAAAAGGAATTGACGGGATTCATTTTTCTACGTGATGTGAAAAAATACAATTTCCGGTAAATATACGATTGTAATCAAACGTTTAACGTGACATAATAAGAAAGGAAAAGTTAAGAATATTTTAAAAGAATGTTAAGTGAGTGTAAAATAAGCTGACAACAAAGGAGAAAATTATGGAAATATTTTCTATGGTATTGTCATTGTTAAGCGGAGTTGCATTGTTCCTGTTCGGAATGTCCCTGATGGGAGACGGACTGAAGCAGGTTGCCGGTAACAAACTGGAAGCATTCCTTTATAAAATGACAAACACACCGCTCAAAGGAGTAGCACTTGGTACGGGAGTAACCAGTGTCATTCAGTCATCTTCCGCGACGACAGTTATGGTCATCGGTTTTGTTAACTCCGGTATGATGAAGTTGAAACAGGCAATCGGTATCATCATGGGAGCCAATATCGGTACCAGTATCACCGGGTGGATCTTATGTCTTTCTTATATTGATGGATCCAATGGAATTGCGAAAATTTTATCCTCTGCAACGATAGCGGCAGTTGTGGCAGTGATCGGTACGATCATGCGGATGGTCTGTAAGAGAACGACACACAAGAACATCGGTAACATTATGCTTGGTTTTGCAATCCTGATGACAGGCATGCAGACAATGAGTGGTGCGGTTATACCATTAAGAGAGAGTAAAGTGTTCATTGATATGCTGACGATGTTCTCGAATCCGATCGCAGGTATCCTGGTAGGTATTGCATTTACGGCAGTCCTTCAGAGTGCATCTGCGACAGTCGGTGTATTACAGGCATTATCGGTAACAGGAATCCTTACATTTTCAAGTGCATTCCCGATCATTCTTGGTATTGGTGTCGGAGCATCCTGTCCGGTACTGATCTCAGCGATCGGAGCTAACAAGAATGGTAAGAGAACAGCTCTTGTGTACTTATTGAATGATACCTTTGGAATGCTGATCTGGTCGATTGCATTCTATACGATCAATGCATTTGTTCATTTTGATTTTATGGACAATATCATGTCGCCGGTAGCAATTGCATTATGGAACACGGTATTCCGTCTGGTAACGGTATGTATTCTGTTTCCGTTCATTAACAAGCTTGAAAAACTGGTATGTCTGTTGGTAAAAGACAGCGCAGAAGAACTGGAAGACGAAGCGGATTTCGATCTTCTGGAAGAACGTCTTCTGGATTATCCGGCACTGGCAATCGGACAGTGTCACAGAGCAATGAGTGGCATGGCGAAGAAGCTTCGTAAGAATGTCAACCGTGCAATGAACCTTCTGAATGAGTATCAGCAGAGCAAGTTTGACAAGGTTCAGAGAAAAGAAGACCTGATCGACAAATATGAAAGCCGCCTGGGAGATTATCTGATCAAGCTGACAAAGCATGAGATGAATACAGCACAGACAAGACAGGTTTCACTTTATCTGCATACGATCAATGACTTTGAACGTATCGGAGATCATGCTTCTTATATTGCATATATGTCCAGTGATATGCATGAGAATAAGACACAGTTCTCAGAAGATGCATGGGACGAACTGAATGTTGTTATGGAAGCAGTACGTGAAGAAATCAATCTTACATGCAAGGCATTCCTTGAGAATGATAAAGAGATGGCGCAGAGAGTAGCACCGCTTGGTATGGTTATTACAACACTTTGTGATGAACTGAAGATGCGTCATGTGGAACGTATGAGCAGTGGTAGATGTGGTCTGGAAGAAGGAACTGTATTTACGGATATCCTGAACAGTTTTAACCGTATTGCAGCTCACTGTGCAAGTGCGATGGTTGCACTTATGAACAGTGGCAAAGAGAATATGGATACACATATCCATGATTCGAAGGTATATCCTTCTGACAGTTCTGAATATAAAACATATCTGAATGAATATAATCAGAAATATGAGATTAAAAAAGACGGGGAACATATGAGAAGTATGGAACCGGAAGAGGTTGAGTAGGATTTCATAAAAGGGCCGCTTATATGCGGCCCCTTTTCTATATTACTGGTTATTTAGCGATTCCTGTATGCTCTTGGTGACATCTGATATTCTTTTTTGAACAGCCGGTTAAAATAGGACAGGTTATTGAATCCTGTGCGTTCCGAGATGGACAGGATGCTGTCATCTTCCGTGAGCAGAAGCCTGGCGGCAATGGTAAGCCGGTAGCCATTCAGATAGCTGGTGAATGTTGTGTGCAGATGCTGCTTGAAGAATTTCATAAAATGAGATTCGGAAAAGCCCAGATAATCAGCGGTACTTTGAACGGTAATCGGTTCTGTATAATGTGATTCAATGTAGGACACGATCTGTTTTACCTTATCCAGAGATTTATCCCGGTTGAAAGTGACCGGTGCTCCCTGAGAAGAGAATAACAGGTAAAAGAAATGAAACAGATGCCCTTTTACCGATAATTCGTAATAATCAGGTTTTTTGCTGCAGAGATCATCGATCGCATCAATACAGGAAGAAAGTGCTTCATGGAAGAAACAGGTATCGTCAAAGAGCCATGGAAGTTCATATTCCAGTGAAAAATATGGCTGGAAATATCCAACTGTCCGGGGATCGGAATCCGCAGAATATAAAAGACTGGTCTGGAACAGGATATTTTCATATTCCATACAGTCTTTCCCATGCTGGGAGATGGAGTGAAGCTGACCCGGACGGACAAGGACGATGTCGCCGGCTTTTACAACTCTGGGCTTGGTATCAACAGAAATGATGCCGCAGCCTTTTTTTATTACAATGATCTCCACGTCGTTATGCCAGTGAAGCGGAACCTGTGTGAAGTCCAGCGGGATGGAGCACAGATAGGTATTGTATGGAAACTGGAAGCTGACGTGTTTTTTGGTTTCATGGAGGTTTTCATAGGTAAGTGTGTTCATGGATGTGTATAAGTCCTTTCTGAAGTAATTGGGATGATCAAAAAGTTGTATATTTGATAGTATTGTATTACTTTTTACTACTATGATGCAAGAGATAAAATGTATAATCCTATTATAATATCAGTGTAAAACAAAAGAAAACTGATGAAACAAAGATTCAGATCAATATTAAAAACAATCATGCGACAGCACACATTCAGGAGGTTAATTATGAATTTCTCAGAAAAGTTACAGCAGACACTTGGCAAAGCAATCAAAGATGCATCGAATGAAGAGATTTACGCAGCACTTCTTAACACAGTAAAAGAAGCTGCAGCAGATAAAGGAAGAAATATTTCCGAAAAAGGAAGAAAAGTATATTATATATCAGCAGAATTCCTGATCGGAAAACTGTTATCCAACAACCTGATCAACCTTGGCGTATACGATGAAGTAAGAGAGCTTCTTGCAGCAAATGGAAAAGACATCTGCGAGATCGAAGAAGTAGAACCGGAACCGTCACTTGGTAACGGCGGACTTGGAAGACTGGCAGCATGCTTCTTAGATTCCATTGCAACACTCGGTCTGGAAGGAGACGGAATCGGACTGAACTATCACCTTGGACTGTTCAAACAGGTATTTGAAAATCACAAACAGAAAGAGACTCCAAACCCATGGATCCAGAATACAAGCTGGCTTACTGATACAGGAATCGGATTCGATGTACCATTCAAAGATTTCAGCCTGCATTCAAAATTATACGATATCGATGTAACCGGATATGAAAATGGAACCAACAAACTTCACTTATTCGATATCGAATCTGTAAATGAAAATATCGTAGGCGACGGAATCTCATTTGACAAGAATGATATCCGTGAGAACCTGACGCTGTTTCTTTATCCGGACGACAGTGACAAACAGGGCGAACTGCTTCGTATCTATCAGCAGTATTTCATGGTAAGTAATGGTGCACAGTTCATTTTAAAAGAATGTGAAGAAAAGGGCTATTCACTGGAAGAACTTGACAAACACGTTGTAATCCAGATCAACGATACACATCCGTCTATGGTAATTCCGGAGCTGATCCGTCTTTTGACAGCAAGAGGAATCTCTATGGATAAAGCAATCGAGATCGTGACAAATACTTGTGCATACACGAACCATACGATCCTTGCAGAAGCACTGGAGAAATGGCCGATCGACTATCTGGAGGCGGTTGTTCCGCACTTAATGCCGATCATCTGTGAACTGGCAGCAAGAGTGGCAGCAAAATATGATAACAAAGATGTGCAGATCATCGACGAGTGGAACCGTGTACACATGGCAAGAATGGATATGCATTACGGATTCAGTGTCAATGGTGTTGCAGCACTTCACACAGAGATCCTGAAAAATGTAGAATTGAAGCCATTCTATGACATTTATCCGGAGAAATTCAACAATAAGACTAATGGTATCACATTCAGAAGATGGCTGATGCACTGTGATAAGAAACTGGTAGAATGGATGGATAAATACGGAGTCGGTGAGTTCCGTAAAGATGCTTCCAAACTGGAAGGACTTCTTGCACAGATCGATAACGAAGAAGCACTGAATGAGCTTCTGGATGTTAAGCAGCAGAATAAGACAGCATTAAAAGAATATCTGGAAAAAGAATCCGGAGTTGTACTGAACGACAACGCAATCTTCGATATTCAGATCAAACGTCTCCATGAGTATAAGAGACAGCAGATGAATGTCCTGTATATCATTTACAAATATCTGGACATCAAAGCCGGAAATAAACCAAAGAGACCGATTACAATGATCTTCGGTGCCAAGGCAGCACCTGCTTACATTATTGCAAAGGACATCATTCATGTAATCCTGTGCTTACAGGAACTGCTCAAGAATGATCCGGAAGTGGCACCGTACCTGCAGGTTGTTATGGTAGAGAACTACAATGTGACAATGGCAGAGAAACTGATCCCGGCATGCGAAGTATCTGAGCAGATTTCACTGGCATCTAAGGAAGCAAGTGGAACAGGTAACATGAAGTTCATGTTGAACGGTGCTGTAACGCTTGGAACAGAGGACGGTGCAAATGTAGAGATCCATCAGCTTGTCGGGGACGAGAATATCTATATCTTCGGAGAGAGTAGCGACCAGGTAATCGAGCACTATGCAAAATCAGACTATGTGGCAGCAGATTACTATATCAATGACAAAGACATCCGTAAGTGGGTAGACTTCATTATCAGCCCTGAGATGCTGAAAATCGGTGATGTGCGTACACTTCTTGAGATTCACGCAGAACTGATCCAGAAAGACTGGTTCATGACACTTCTGGATGTAAAAGATTACATTCAGACAAAAGAAAGAGTATTTGCAGATTACGAAGACCGTATGACATGGGCAAAGAAGATGATCGTGAACATTGCAAAAGCAGGATTCTTCTCATCAGATCGTACGATCGCCGAGTATAACAGAGATATCTGGCATGTATAAAATGTGTGCAAGGGAATAAGCCGCACAAAAACAATCGGAAAATGAATGCAGGTATCTTTCTGGTGGCAACGCAGGGAAACATCCATGCATTATCCATTTCACCGAAAGGCCTGATCATGGGAATGCTGCTGGCGATTACGACCTGTTTCTACGGAGTACTTCCGGGACCGCTTCTTAAGAAATATCCGGCCGAGTCAGTATGCGCATGGGCGATGCTGATCGGCGGATGCGTGCTGGCGGTATTCTTAAGACCGTGGAGAATTGAGGCACATCTGGATATGATTGTGATTGTAGGATTCCTGACAATCGTAATCGTGGGAACAATCTTACCGTTCTGTCTGTATCTGGCAGCGGTAAAATACGCAGGAAGTGTATATGCAGGATTATTATCAAGCGTGGAGCCGGTAGCGGCAACGATCGTGGCGGCGATCTTTTTAGGAACTGCATTCCCGGCAATAGATATTCTGGGATTTGCACTGGTATTATCTACACTTTTCATTTTGAATATCAATTCGAAATAAATACAGGAAATAAATACAGATAGTAAAAAAGGATGCATCAATTTGCATCCTTTTTTGAGAGAATAATGAATGAGGCTTTTCTTTTCGATATGCCACTTCATTAATTATAATAACACATTTAAAGTGAATGTATAGACCCGACAGGGTTCCTTAACACATTCTTAGCAATCGTATATATAAAAGGGTACCCGGCAGATAGAGCAGTAAATTACACTTCATTCTCATCTTCGCACATACGATAACCGACACCGACTTCGGTAAATAAAAACTGTGGCTGTGATGGATTCCGTTCTATTTTGCGGCGTATATTGGCCATATTTACACGCAGAATACGATTATTGTTGTCGGTAAAAGGTCCCCATACATTTGCCATTACAGAAGCATAGGTCATAACCTTTCCGGAATTGCGCGCAAGGTAGGCAACAATTTTGTATTCTACAGGTGTCAGATGTATCTCCTCGCCGTCCAGAGTCAGCATTCTTTTTTCGAAATCAAGTATAAGTCCCTGACATTTGTAAGGACGGATATAAAGAGGCGAGTTTGATGCCATACGGTTGCTGTGACGTAAAGAAGTACGGATTCTGGCAAGCAGTTCCGAAGTTCCGAATGGCTTGGTGATATAGTCATCGGCACCAAGATCCAGAGCGGCCACCTTATCATGTTCTCCGGTTCTTGCTGAAATGACGATGATCGGGCAACTGGTCCATTCGCGGACAGAAGCTATGATATCATTTCCATCCATGTCCGGAAGTCCAAGGTCCAAAAGGATCAGATCCGGGCACTGTGAATTGATAATGGACAATCCGGCCTTCCCGGAAGTGACGGTAGTTGTTTTATATCCATTGGCCTTTAATGTTCTGGACATGAAGTCCAGAATATTTTTTTCATCCTCTATGATCAAAATAGAATAGCTGTCATTCATGATTAAGTATCCCCCTTTGGTAATGTAAATAGAAATTCAGCGCCATCTGCATGATTATGTGCGGCAATTTTTCCGCCATGTGCCTGGACAATAGTGTTGCAGATAGAAAGACCGATTCCCATGCCACGGTGGGTATCCGATGTACGTGGGGCTGTATATTCGCCTTTTAAAATCAGTGGGATGGTCTGTTCGTCAATACCCTTTCCATAATCTATGATATGAAAGGTAACGGTATCCGGGTTTTCTGTAATACGAAGGTCGATAGGCCTGTCGCTTTCGGAATGAACAAAAGCATTTTCCATCAGATTCATTAGAACCTGTTCGATAAGAAGCGAATCCATCGGAATGATCAGGACATCTTCCGGAGCGCTTACGTGAATTTCAATATCCGGAAGCCGCCGTTTTAATCGGATGATTGCTTCGGAAACGACTTCTTCTACGACTTCGTCCTCTTTTTTAACAGTTCCGGTATCATCCTGAATTCTTGTGACAGACAGAAGATTTTCGACCATATTCAAAAGCCAGTGTGAATCTTCGTTAATAGACGATACAAGACTTTGCTTTTCCGGATCAGTCAGATTCTGATAATTTTCTATAAAAGAATCCGAAGAGCCTATAATAGAAGTAAGCGGTGTACGAAGATCATGAGAGATTGCCCGCAGAAGATTGGCACGTATCCGTTCTTTGTCTGCCTCATTGATCGCACGCTCTCTTTCCAGAATCATTTTGTCCTGTTTCTTTAACTGTGTTGTCAATGTGGATATGATCAGTGAAATGGAAAGCAGAAATACAAATGTGACAGGGTATCCGCTGATCTGAAAATTAACTTTAAAATAAGGATATGTAAAGCACCAGTTGATGAATATAACACAAAACAAAGCAGAAATAATACCAAAAACATATCCACTGGTAATTCTGGCAATGATAATAAGAGCAAGAATATAAATAAGTGCAATATTGGCAGGATCGCTTCTGGTAATATGAAAAAATGAGAAAGCCAGAACCGTTGCCAGTGTCAGGATACAGATAGTAGAAAGAATATTATGGCATAAAGTCTTAGGGTCAGATGAATTGTCGGTTTTTGCTGTTTTTTTCAATGTTGCTCCTTTCTCCGAAAGCCGGTCAGATATTCTTTTCATATTGTTAGATTATAACACAAAAAAAGAAAATCGGAATACTGGAAAAATTGTATTAAAAATAATGCGTAAATTCTAAAAGTTTGTGCGTTAATGTGGTAAAAAATGTGATATTATGTGACGAGGAGGAATGAACTATGCAATATACAAGAAATGTAACAGATCACGTGATCTGGGTGGGCGCAAATGACAGAAGATTAAACTTATTCGAGAATTTATTCCCGATTCCAAGAGGGGTATCCTATAATGCATATCTGATCAAAGATGAGAAGAATGCCCTGATGGATACAGTAGATGCATCCGCATCCGAACAATTTATTGAAAATGTAGCTTATGCATTAAACGGCGGGAAATTAGATTACCTTGTCGTACAGCATATGGAACCGGATCATTGTGCCAATATCCAGAGAATTCTGGAGTTATATCCAGAGACAAAAGTAGTTGGAAATGTAAAAACCATGCAGATGATCAGCCAGTTCTTTGATGCAGATCTGGAAGGCAGACAGGTTGTGGTAAAAGAAGGCGACACGCTGGAACTTGGAAATCATACCCTTCATTTTGTGATGGCACCGATGGTACACTGGCCGGAGGTTATGGTATCTTATGAAGATTCGGAGAAGATCCTGTTCTCTGCAGACGCATTCGGAACATTTGGCGCATTGAACGGCAATCTGTTCAACGATGAGGTTGATTTCGAAAAGGACTGGATTGATGATGCAAGAAGATACTTCACGAATATCGTAGGAAAATATGGCATGCAGGTACAGGCACTTCTGAAAAAAGCAGCAGGGCTGGATATTCAGATGATCTGCCCGCTTCACGGACCGGTATGGAGAAATAATCTGAATTACTTTATTGAGAAACACGATAAGTGGAGCAAATACGAGCCGGAAGACCAGGCTGTTGCTATTATCTATGGTTCTATTTACGGAAATACAGAGCAGGCAGCAGATGCACTGGCAGCAAAGCTTGGTGCAAAAGGTGTAAAAAATATTGCAGTCTATGATGCATCCAAGACAGATGTATCAGAACTGATCGCCGAGATCTTCCGTGTCAGCCATGTGGTGATCGCATGCCCGACATACAACGGAGGTATCTATCCACCGATCGAAAATCTGCTGGCGCACATGAAGGCACTGGCTGTACAGAACAGAACGGTTGCTGTTATGGATAACGGAACCTGGGCTGCAACAGCAGGAAAGCAGATCGTAAAACAGTTAGAAGAGATGAAAAATATGACGGTACTCGATCAGAAACTGTCGATCAAATCTACATTAAAAGCGAATCAGGAAGATAACTTAGATGCATTCGCACAGCAGATCATAGATGCTATGTAAATGCATATAAGAAGCAGTGAAGAACAATAGAATGCAGATGTCATGATATGAAAGACGTGTATTGAGTGGAGGTCGATAGAATGAACAATTACACAAGAGAAGATATATTGAGAATGGTAGAAGAAGAGGATGTAGGATTTATCCGGCTGCAGTTTACGGATATTTTCGGAACCATGAAAAATATCGCGATAACCACAAGCCAGCTGGAAAAAGCACTGGATAATGAAATCATGTTTGATGGATCATCTATAGAAGGTTTTGCAAGAGTAGAAGAGTCGGATATGTATCTGTATCCGAATCTGAATACATTTGAGATATTTCCATGGAGACCGCAGCAGGGAAAAGTTGCCAGACTGATCTGTGATGTGTATAAACCAGATGGAACGCCTTATGAAAGTGATCCGAGATATATCCTGAAAAAAGTAATGGAAGATGCGAAAGAGATGGGATACGAATTTAATGTCGGACCTGAGCTGGAATTCTTCCTGTTCCATACAGATGATGACGGATTGCCGACCACGCTGTCACATGAAAGTGCCGGATATTTTGATCTCGGGCCTCTGGACCTTGGTGAGAATGCAAGACGTGATATGGTGTTGACGCTGGAAGATATGGGATTTGAGATTGAATCTTCCCATCATGAGGCGGCTCCGGCGCAGCATGAGATAGATTTCCGTTATGATGAGGCGCTGACGACCGCAGATAATATTATGACATTTAAACTTGTAGTTAAGACGATCGCAAAACGTCATGGGTTACATGCAACATTTATGCCAAAACCGAAATTCGGGATCAATGGTTCTGGTATGCACCTGAACATGTCTATTAGCAGAGACGGAATCAATGTATTCCAGGATGCCAGTGATGAATATGGACTTAGCAAAGAAGCATATTGCTTTATCGGCGGAATTATGAAACACATGAAGGCACTGACTTTTATCACGAATCCAAGTGTTAACTCGTACAAGCGCCTGATCCCTGGATTTGAAGCTCCGGTATATATTGCATGGTCTGCAAAGAACCGTACACCTCTGATCCGTATTCCGGGAACACGAGGGGAGTATACAAGAGTCGAACTTCGTAACCCGGATCCGTCGGCTAACCCATATCTTGCACTGGCGGTATGCCTGGCAGCAGGACTGGACGGAATCAAGGAAGGAACGATGCCGCCGAAGGCAGTAAACCGTAATGTATATGAGATGACAGATGAAGAGCGCAAGATTTTCGGAATTGAAAAATTGCCGGGAAGTTTAAGAGAGGCAGCAAAAGAATTTCAGAAGGATACATTTATCCAGGAGATATTAGGAGAAGACCTGTCAAGAAAATATATAGAAGCTAAGGCATCTGAGTATCAGGATTACAGAATCCAGATTACAGACTGGGAACTTGAAAAATACCTGCACTTACTGTAATACAGATTTTGCACAAAAAGGAACGGGCAAAAGAGTATCTGACAGGAGGTGGCGTAAGTGACAGGGCTTATTGTTGTATTCCCGAATAAAGATAATGCAACCAATATCAGAAACCTGCTGGCCAGAGGAGGCATGGATGTAATTGGTGTGTGTACCACCGGTGCGCAGGCCATGCATTATGCAGATACTGTAGACGATGGGATCGTGGTCTGCGGTTATCGGATGAAAGATATGATGTATACACAGCTTCGTGAATATTTACCAGAGTCATTTGAAATGCTTCTGGTAGCATCACAGGACAAATGGAGCAGTGGTGATGTGGAAGGAATCGTAGGCCTTTCTACGCCGATTAAAGTATATGATCTTCTGAATACTGTGAATATGATGCTGCAATCCATGGACCGGAGACGTAAGAAACGAAGGAAAGAACTGAAAAACAGAGATCCGAAGCAGCAGGAGACGATCAGAAAGGCAAAAGAACTTCTGATGACACGTAATAATATGTTGGAGGAAGAAGCACACAGGTATCTTCAGAAAAGCAGCATGGACAGCGGGACGAATATGGTTGAAACAGCAGAGATGGTACTGAGCATTATGGCAGAGTAATATGTGAGACAATAAAAGGAGAGAAATGCATGAAGTTTACAAAGATGCAGGGACTGGGCAATGATTATGTCTATGTGAACTGTTTTGAAGAAAAGATAGAAAACCCGCCGGCGGTGGCGAGATATGTAAGTGACAGACATTTCGGAATTGGATCGGATGGACTGATCATGATCAATCCGTCCGAAGTAGCTGATTTTGAGATGGAGATGTATAACGCAGACGGTTCCCGCGGTGAGATGTGTGGAAATGGAATCCGGTGTGTGGCAAAATATGTCTATGATTACGGACTTACGGATAAGACACAGATCTCTGTAGAGACACTTGGCGGAATCAAATATCTGGATCTTACCGTAGAAGATAGAAAAGTGGTACTTGTCAAAGTAGACATGGGAAAACCGGAACTGAAATCAGATCTGATTCCTATCATATCAGAAAATGAAAAAGTAATTGATGAGCCAATCGAAGTAGATGGACAGGTATACCATATGACAGGTGTATCTATGGGAAATCCACATACAGTCATCTATGTGGATGATGTAAAGAATCTGGATCTGGAAAAGATCGGACCGAAATTCGAGAATCATGAGAGATTCCCAAAACGTATTAATACAGAATTTGTACATTGCATTGACCGGAATACAGTAGAGATGCGTGTATGGGAACGCGGTTCGGGTGAGACACTTGCATGTGGCACAGGAGCATGTGCCGTAGCCGTAGCCAGTATATTAAATAACTTGACAGATACGCGTGTTACGGTAAAATTATTAGGTGGAGACTTGCAGATCGAATGGGACCAGAAGAAGAATCATGTATTTATGACAGGCCCTGCAAAAGTTGTATTCGACGGCGTGATAGACATTACAGAGATAAAGGAGTAAGAAGATGTTTAAAGTAAACCAGGATTATTTGAAGTTACCAGGAAGCTATCTGTTCTCAACAGTAGCAAGAAAACAGCGTGAATATCAGGCAGCACATCCGGAAGCCGAGATTATTAAGTTAAGTATCGGTGATGTAACACAGCCTCTGGCACCGGCAATCGTTGAAGCTCTTCATGGAGCAGTTGACGAGATGGCACATGCAGAGACATTCCACGGATATGCACCGGATCTGGGATATGAGTTCTTAAGAAGTGCAATGGCTAAGAACGATTATCAGGCAAAAGGATGCGACATCAATGCAGATGAGATCTTCATTTCCGACGGAGCAAAAGAAGATTGCGGTAATATCCAGGAAATCTTCTCAAAGGACAGCAAGATCGCTGTATGTGATCCAGTATATCCGGTTTATGTAGATACAAATGTTATGGCAGGACGTACAGGTACATATGATGCTGCTACAGGAACATGGAGTAATGTCATCTATATGCCTTGTACAAAAGAGACGAACTTCGCACCTGAGATTCCGGAAGAGACACCGGATATCATTTATCTGTGCTTCCCAAATAACCCGACAGGTTCTACGATTACCAAAGAACTGCTGCAGAAATGGGTAGATTATGCAAATGAAGTCGGTGCAGTCATCATTTATGATGCAGCTTATGAGGCATATATTTCAGAAAAAGAAGTGCCGCATTCTATCTATGAATGTGACGGAGCAAGAACCTGTGCAATCGAAATCAGAAGTTTCTCTAAAAATGCAGGATTTACAGGCGTGCGTCTGAGTGCCACTGTAATTCCAAAAGATGTAAAATCCGGAGATGTGATGTTACATTCTCTGTGGGCAAGACGTCACGGTACAAAGTTTAACGGAACATCTTACATTATCCAGAAAGCAGGAGAGGCTGTATATTCTGACGCAGGAAAAGAGCAATTAAGCGCTCAGGTTGCTTATTACATGAACAATGCAAAAGTCATCAAAGAAGGCTTAAAAGATGCCGGATACAATGTATCAGGCGGTGTCAATGCACCATACATCTGGCTTGAGACACCTAAGGGAATGACCTCATGGGATTTCTTCGACTACCTGCTTGATAAGGCGAATGTAGTAGGTACTCCTGGATCAGGATTTGGACCAAGCGGAGAAGGATACTTCCGTCTGACTGCATTCGGAACATATGAGAATACGGTTGCAGCGATTGAAAGAATTAAGAAGATGTAATAATCCGGAAGCATTTACGGTGTAAATCTTGAAAGTTATAGCATAAGAAAAAATATGAAATAAAAAAACGGTCGGTATTCGTATGCTGAAAAAATAAAAGCATGCGAATACTGACCACTTTTTTATTGCGATGTGTCCGGCACATGCGGTTACAATTCATACAGAAAGATTTGAAATCAGTCTTTCGGATATACTCGTAATTGAAGTTCTGTAATATGTTCGCTGATATCTGCCGATTGATGGTTGTCTACCCAGATCAGCTCCAGAAGAGGTCCATCCGGAACCAGACCGTGACGGGCTGCATAGGTTAAAAGTTCTGGAATATAAGTAACATTCTGACGGTAATCCCCTGCGTAGGTGAATGTAAGATAAGTGCCGCCACTGAGACAATACTCTCCGTAATTATCGATGATAAATACACCGGAATAATTTTCATACTGCCCGTTATTGATTTCCTTAAGCGGAAGGAATGAGCCAATGTTATGGTTGCTGATAATATAAAGATTCTCCGTATTTTTATTCAACAACTGTTTTACCAGAAGATCCATCTCCTCATCTGTATGGTAAGGTGTATTCAATGTATGGCAATAGCGGTCAGGGAACGTCTGCAGCCGGATTTTAAGTAATGTCTGGTCTTCGGCACCGGATAATGTCTGCAGACGTTCTTCAACGTTTTTCTGCAGGCGATTTAATTCCTGAATCTGCTGATGAATGGCATCGAGCTCTTCCGTGAGTAGTTTACGTGTATTTTCTACGCTTCGGTTGTCCATATATTCCCGGATCTTTTCCATAGGGAATCCCAGACGACGCAGATCGCGGATGATGTTCAGTCGCCACAGGTCATCAAGAGTATATAGCCGATAATTATTTTTCCCGCGTTTTGGTGCCAGAAGGCCCAGCTTTTCATAATAGCGGAGAGAATCTGGTCCGATATTGTATAGTTTGGATATTTCATTAATTTTGTAAAACTGCTTCATATGTTTTGTGCGATGGAACTATGAAAGAGAGGCGCCTGATTTTTCGGCTTCTTCAATATAATTACTGTTTGGAAGAGATAGTGCACCTGCTTCGAATGCGGCACGAAGCTGTGCAGTTGTACCATTTGGATGTGGACTTCCGTTTAAAATTAAAATATTCATAAGAAAACCTCCTGTGTATATGAAAATATGATACTTGACCTTAGTATTATACCAAGGTTTAAACTATAAATGAAAGAAAAGAACAAAAAGAAATGAGGTTTTATGAATGAGACTTGAGGGAAAGTCTTTAAAAAGTGATTTTTTACGTTTTATTATCCCATCGATCATTGCCCAGTGGGTATTCTCGCTTTATACCATGGTAGACGGAATATTTGTGGCAAGAGGAGTGTCAGAAGTGGCATTAACTGCCGTCAATATCTCAATGCCATTTACAACGGGGCTGTTTTCCATCTCTATCCTGTTTGCGGTGGGAAATTCGACAATCGTGGCGATTCTTCTGGGACAGGGAGAAAAAGAACGTGCAAATGAAGTGTTTACCCAGAATGTTGTGCTGCTTTGCACATTATCGGTTCTGATCACAATTCTTGTAATAGTGTTTCTAGAGCCATTTGCCAGATTTCTGGGAGCAACTGATAATATTCTCTCTTATGCGAAAACATATATTGGAACAATTGCACCATTTTCCATGGTATATATTCTCTCTTATTCATTTGAGACGTTGATCAAGACGGATGGCTATCCAAAACTTGCGACAATCTATGTAACGTCCGGGAGCGTACTGAACTGTATCCTGGATTATATTTTGGTCATGGTGTTACATAAAGGTGTCTGGGGGGCAGCGTTTGCTACGGGAATCTCGCAGGCAGCAGTGATCCTCTTGTATCTGTGGCATTTCCTCGGACCGAAAGGAACGATAAGATTTTCGAAGTTCCATTTGATGCCGTCAGAAATCTGGCGTCAGATCCGCAATGGTATGTCGTCCGGCGTGACGGAATTCTCAAGTGGAATCATTATCTTCTTCTTTAATCAGGCAATCCTGAAGTACATCGGAGAATACGCACTGGTAAGTTATACGATCATCTCGTATGTGAATACGATCGTTGTCATGTCCATGGCAGGCATTGCACAGGGATCACAGCCATTGATCAGCTACTATTATGGGAAAAATGAACCGGGTAAATATAAAAAGCTTTTGAAATATGGAATCACGGCGGCTCTTGTGGGTTCCGTAGGAGCAGTTGTCGTATGTTATATGGGAGCTGGCGGCATTGTAAGACTGTTTTTGAAAGAAAGTGAAGCATCGTTGATCAAGTATTCCGTAAGGGTGTTCCGTATCTTTATCCTGTCTTTCCTGATTGCGGGACTCAATGTGGTCCTTGGCGGATATTTTACTTCTGTAGAAAGGGCCGGATTTGCAACGATGATCTCGCTTACAAGGAGTCTGGTTGCACTGGTGATCAGTCTGGTGTTCCTTACGGCAGTATTTGGAGGAGAAGCGATCTGGTGGGCACCGGTGATTGCGGAGAGCTGCTGTGTGGTGCTGGCACTGGGGCTTTATCGGTGGTACTGGAAAAGAGAAAAATGATAAAATATTTCAATTGGAAATATTTACATATATAGCATAGAGGAATATAGATGAAATCTAGCAGATGATGTTACTGCAATCACAATTATTATGCTGGAGCGGTGTGCAGGTAGAAGGAATTGCTGTGAATAAAGGCCTGGTTGTCGAAGAACCGGGAAGACGCTTTGAAAAGGGATACAAAGAACATCTCTGGGAAAGTTATAACAAATACAGCCATGAAGATACAGAGATTCTGATTGAAGTACAGCCAAAGTATGTGGAAGTCTGGGATACCAGTGATGACGGATATGCGTTCCAGTTATTCATAGACTTTGAAAATAAAACGGTAGAACCAAAAAATTATGACAAAAAATAACTTTTTTAAAAAATTCTATTGACTTTTCTCTGTATCCGAGTATAATTAATATTCGCTGGACAACTTAAGAACAGCAGAGAAAAGTCACATTGATGCGGATTGGTGTAATGGCAGCACAGCAGACTCTGACTCTGTTAGTAGAGGT